>ENA-OWLZ01000016-OWLZ01000016.1-metagenome-genome-assembly--contig:-NODE-16-length-44976-cov-10.945593_pt1 | contig 44976 bp, 36 predicted proteins | sample MGYA00245341_ERZ651117 | MGnify/ENA primary metagenome ERZ651117 (study PRJEB26857, sample SAMEA4031763) | metagenome | biome: human; feature: oral; material: saliva | place: Philippines | collected 2014... | reverse complement strand
GAAAAACTTGGAAACCGAACATTCAAAGAGTACGGGCGGTTGTAGACGGTGCTACAAAAAAAGTAAATGTATGCACACGCTGCCTTCGTTCTAATAAAATTACACGCGCGTAAAATAAATAGTACATGTACTCTTAAACAAAAAGACCGTTACCAAATGGTAACGGTCTTTTTGTCGCCCTATTACAGTGTAATATTTGGAATAAAGTAATCTTTAAATAATTTTATAGCATATTGATCTGTTAATCCTGCCACATAATCGACAATATCAACAGTGGAATACACACCATTTCGTTCTACATCGGTTTCTATATCACCTGGATGCTCCATAAAGTATGTAAATAAATTTTTTACTACATGAGCTGCCTTATTACGGTCAGGAATTAATGCAGGTGCTAGATATACATTTTTAAACATAAACTGTCTAAAAACATTCATCGTGCTTTCAATATCAGCAGACATCTGAATCGCTGGCTTATCCAACGATTGTTCAACCATATCTTTCACCATGGCCGTAATCATACTAGACGGAGTATCGCCAAAATAAAATCGAACTTCTTCTGGTAAATCGTTAGCTTCTAGCATACCAGCCCGTTGTGCATCATCATAATCGTGACACAAGTACGCAATACGATCTACAATACGTATAATCTGCCCTTCTAATGTAGATGGTATGGTTGGTCCCGTATGGCCTAAAATGCCATCCCGCACTTCTTTTGTAAGATTAAGGCCTTGTCTGTTACCATGTTTCTCTAATACTTCGACCATGCGCAAACTTTGTTCATTATGGTTAAAATGGCCCACCATATCGCGCAATGCATATTCTCCGACATGACCAAATGGCGTGTGTCCCACATCATGCCCCATCGCAATGGCTTCCACTAAATCTTCATTAAGTCTAAGAGCACGCGCAACAGTACGACCGATTTGTCCTACTTCAAGGGTATGCGTCATTCTTGTTCTATAATGGTCACCAGGTGCAATATATACTTGTGTCTTATGTTTTAAGCGACGAAAACACTTACTGTGTATAATTCTATCCCGATCCCGTTGAAATGCGGTACGTAGTGGATCTGGTTCTTCATCAATATCGCGCAATGCCATACTGCTTCTCGCCGCATAGGGAGATAAGATCATATCTTCTCGTTCTTCTATACGTTCTCTAATATTCATAGTACCTCTTTATCAAAAATGTTAACAATATAATATTTAATAATAGGGAGGCTTGCGCCTCCCCTATTTATTTTCCGGCAGTCATACGGTTTTTATCTACTAATTGCATAACAAGAGATGCTGTTTCTTCAATGGATTTATTAGAAACATCAAGCACTTGGCAATGTAGACGACGCATAATAGCTTTTGCATATTCTAATTCAGAATTAATGCGCTCAATAGAGGCATAATTAGCCTCATCTTCTAAGCCTATAGCACGCAAACGTTCACTGCGGATATTATTCAATTTATATGGGTCAATAATCAACCCCACAATTTTCTTAGGCGGAATCTTAAATAATTCCTCTGGCAATGGCACCTCAGGAACTAGTGGTAAGTTAGCCGCTTTAATTTTTTTATACGCTAAAAACATGGATAACGGCGTTTTACTTGTACGAGATACACCGATAATCACAATATCAGCCTTTTCGAAACCTGATGGGTTTTTACCATCATCGTATTTAACTGCAAACTCAATAGCTTCTACCTTTTTGAAATATTCTTGGTCTAGCTTATGAACCATACCAGCTGTCATACGTGGCTTGGTAGATGCCACTGTACCTACAGCATCCAATACAGGGCCCATAATATCAACAGCAGGAATATTATTCTCTGCCGCTTTTTCGTGTAAATAGTTCCGCAATTCTAACGACACAATTGTATGACAAATTACGTGATTACCATTTTTGGCATCTCGTATAATTTCATCAATTTGAGCCTTATCTTCAATATATGGGATGCGAACAATTTCAATTTGTTCCTTATCGTACTGACTTGCTGTTGCTCTCGCAACGGCCTCTGCAGTTTCGCCTAAGGAGTCAGATATCGCATAAATAATTTTTTCTGCCATTCTTTATACCTCTTGTGTACTACATTCTAAAAACGCCTTAGTCACAGTTGTTTTAGATACACGTCCTACTACCTTTAATCGTTTCTTAGGACTGTCTTGTGATTCATCGTCTTCTCTAACTATAACAGGTAAACAATCGACTTCATAGTCAATCATTTTTTGCGCCGCCACAGCCAACGAATCTGATGGTTCTACGGTGATAACTTTGCTAACGGGTGTCATAATCATTGAGATAGGCATTGTATGTGCATCTGTTTGACCTATGGAGGCACGCAATAAATCTTTGCGTGATACAACACCTTGTAAATAGGAATCTTCGCAAACTAAAATCGTACCCACATCCTCTGTAAATATGGTCACAATTGTATCATATAGATTGGTCTCTGGTGATACGATAACGGCTTGTGAAAGCACATCATGTACACTATAGGACCTTAAAATTTCAGCAGTTTGGTCCTTTGGCGACAAGCCAACATAGTAATATCCTACATTAGGCCTTGCTTCGAGAACGCCAATCATAGTGAGCACGGCTAAATCCGAACGCAATGCAGATCGTGTCACATCCAAATGTTCCGCTATAGCACTTCCCGTAACAGGTCCTTTTTCACGTACAATATGGGCTATTGCTTCTTGTCGTTTTGAAAGTTTCACACCCGTCCCTCCTTTCACATATAAATATTATATCCTATGTATCATTTTAGAAAAAGAGGAGGCGCTCTCGCCTCCTCTTTACATCATCAAATAAAGTATATCTTTATTACCATTCAAGGTCTTCTACATCTTGACGACCACGACCTGTAAGTGCATCAATCATCATGCGTTGCTCGATTTGAGCCACCATTTTCTTAGTATTTTTAACCGCATCTGGGTTAACAGAGATGGAATCAATACCACTCTTAACTAAGAATTCACAAAGTTCAGGGTAAACACTTGGTGCTTGGCCACAGATGGATACAGTTTTACCATCTTTATGAGCCACTTCAATAAGATGACGAATAGCTCTACGAACGGCTAAATTACGTTCATCATAAATGTGTTGGACTGTTTCATTATCGCGGTCACAACCTAGAACAAGCATTGTCAAATCGTTAGAACCAATGGAGTAACCATCTACGTATTTATTGAATTGGTCAGCTAGGATAATATTTGCTGGAATTTCAGCCATGAGCCAAATTTTGAAATCTTTACCGCGTACAAGTCCTTCTTGAGCCATCAAGTTAGTTACGAGTTCAGCTTCTTCAACAGTACGGCAGAATGGAATCATAACTTGTAAGTTTTTGAAACCAAATTCATTACGTACTTTTTTGATTGCTTCTAATTCTAATTTGAAAGCAGGTGTGTATTTTGGATCATAGTAACGGGAAGCACCACGCCAGCCAAGTAATGCACTGGACTCATGTGGTTCATATTTGTCGCCACCTTTAAGATCGCGATATTCACTAGATTTAAAATCGCTTAAACGAACTACTACTTGACGAGGTGCTAACGCTTGACACACTTTACGCATACCTTCAGCCAATGTATTAACAGCTACATCACTGCGACCTGTTTCGATAAGGTGTAATGGATGTTCATGAATGAAAGTAGTCCAAATGAACTCTTCACGCATCAAACCGATACCATCACAAGGCAATACACCGTATTTTTCAGCCAAGTCTGGATCGCCTAAGTTCATGTAAATCTTAGTACCCGTTACAGGGATATATTCACTTGCTACAACAGCTTGTTCTTGTGGCGCAGCTGGTTTAACAACATCTTCTAATACGCCATCATAAACAATACCATTAGTTGCATCAACAGTAATCATTTGACCTTCTTTAATAGAAGTTGTAGCTTCATGGCTACGGCTCTTAGTACCAACGATACAAGGAATACCAAGTTCACGGCTAACGATGGACGCATGGCAAGTCATACCGCCAGCATCTGTAACGATAGCTTTGGCTTTTTTCATAGCTGGAACCCAGTCAGGTGCTGTCATAGCTGTAACAAGGATTTCGCCTTCTTTGAATTCATCAATATCTTCAGGATTGATGATAACATGTGCCTTACCAGCAGCTTTACCTGGGGATGCTGGTAAACCTTTAACTACGATTTCACGATCTGTTGTAGTTGCTACGCTTGTATCTACAGTTTGTTCAGATTTATCTTTTCTGGACCATACTGTTTCTGGACGAGCTTGAAGAATCCAGATTTTACCATTTCTTTCATCTACGCCCCATTCCATATCCATGTAGCAACCATAATGTTTTTCAATAGCTTTAGCGTATTCAGCTAATTCCAATACTTGTTCATCGGAAATAACTTGTTTATTAGCTTCATCAGCAGGTACGATTTCTTCTATGCAATCGCCATCAGCTTTACGTACAAGGCGAATATTTTTATCATTAATCATACGATCAGTGATAACCATTTTTTGTTTATCTACACGGAAGTTATCTGGTGTAACTGTACCTTGTACTACATATTCACCAAGGCCCCAGGAACCTTCGATTAAGATATTATTGTCATTACCTGTTACAAGATCAACCGTAAACATAACGCCAGCAGCTTTGGAGAATACCATCATTTGAACAGCTGCGCTTAACGCTACTGTCATATGGTCAAAGCCTTGTTTTACACGATAATATGTTGCACGATCAGTAAATGTAGATGCATAACATTCTTTTACTTTTTCAATGATTGTATCTGCACCACGAACATTTAAATATGTATCTTGTTGACCAGCAAAGCTAGCATCTGGTAAATCTTCTGCAGTTGCACTAGAACGAACAGCTACGAAAGGATCTTTTTCGCCTACCTTTTCACCTAGTTCTTCATAAGATTTGCGAATAGCTTCAGCCAATGCAGCAGGCATTTCTTCTTGGCAAATCATGCGGCGAATTTTTGTACAAACTTCACGAAGCAATGCAGAGTTTTCTACATCATCTAAATCATCTAACTCTTGACGAATACGATCTTCAAGACCAGTTTCTTTCATAAATTCACGATACCCATATGCAGTTGTTGCAAAACCATAAGGTACAGGTACATTCGTAGAGGATGTTAATTCACCTAATGAAGAGGATTTACCACCTACTAAATTTACGTCTTCACGTTTTAATTCATCAAACCATAATACATAAGCTGTTTCGCGATTCATGTGAGAACCTCCTATTTTGTAATTAGTGCAACACATTAAACCTTTTACATATAAATAGTATACCTTAATTTAAATTATGTCAATTTTTATAGCCATTATTATACAAATAAAACTCAACTAAAAATAAAAAGATGATTACCTAATACTAGACAATCATCTTTTAAAAGTTAATATGGTTATTACTTAATTATTATTTCTGCCTGGCTGTAATAAGAAAATATACATGCCTAAAAAAAGAAACTCAGAAACCTCTTCATTTATGAATCTACTTAATAAAATGAATATTATAAAAACAGGGTATACCCAAAATGGAATCCCGATATCAGAAGCTCGTCTCATACCTGTCATAAAAAAGAAAGTAAAACCATAAATACAAAATGAATACCCAAGAATATTATATATTAATCCCTCGCTAAATGTATTAGCATACAATGCACTATGGCCATACTTTAAAGATATAACACCTACTACAAAAGAAAATCCACTTCCAAAAAAGAAGAGCAAGCGACCTAAGGGAACTCTAGGATTTATAAACTTAACTTCTTTTATTGTTCCCAATAAAATCAATAATATTGATATGATTATCCCTATAGGAAGCATAGCATATCCAAGCCAATTTAATATTTCCAAATTTACACTCCAAATACTACTTTAATTAAAATCATGAACAAAACAAAAAATAAATTGACAAAAAATATTCCAGTTTCACTTAAATTACAGTATATCATAAGTAGATAGCCTCCACATACAAATATTAAACTAATAATAGAAAGTATGATTTCATATTTTTCCAAATGACTATTTTCTTTATATCTCTTATATAAAACATAAGCCATGTATATAATCCATAACCATGGGACAAACTCAGGTTTCATATCACTACTCCTGACTATTTATATAATACTCTCTATCTTTTTCTCTATCATCCTCAGTCTTTATATCTATAGTTTTTATAGGCTCAACCATATAGTTATAAATATTTGTTGTTGCTATATCTGTATTTGAGGCTAATCCAGCATTTACTTGACTAGGTGTGAAGTCGAGCTTTTCATTTGATTTTGTTTTATACTCCCGCCTTAATGCATATCCATCAGTACCCACTTTTAAAAATACTAACTTATTAGCTTTATATTTATCAAAATCATCATAAATAATATTATTATCATTTATTTTTGTAATAATATTATTTATATAAGTAGCAAATCTTACAGGTTTAAGAGAATAATTCATCCCTTTTGAACTTAACACTCCAATTGCATCTGAAATCATCTCTTTAGTTTTTGGTGCATACTTTGCAATTAAGGTATCATCTAATAAGTTATCACTAAACTTTTTACCTGCCATCTCAGCATTATTTATCATATTTTCAATATTTCTAGATGTCAAATTATTCTCTTGAAAGGCTTTAAATTTCTCCGGTGCTCCTGCATAAACACGTTTAATTCGCCCATCATCATCTTTTACTTCATAATATACTTCCTTCTTTGAATCATCATAGCCATCTAAATTTTTACCAGCATCTCTAAGATCTTCAGGATTATTTTTATTAAACGGTCTAAACTTAGGCAAATTTTCAATAGCCTTATTAAAACTATCATCTAAAGTTAAACTTGCGTTAGTACGATTCTCATAGGAGCTACTCGACATACTCAATGTTGCAAAAGGTTTATATTGTTCCCCTTCATTTTCAATAACACTACTGATTTTACTATCTAATAGTGTTTTAGGGCGTTCTTGATTAACTGGATATCCAATATAATCCACATAACCTTGATTTTCTGTCGGTTGATGATTAGGATTATAAGGCAGTAATTGATTAGGATTATTTAACTCATAATAAAATCTAAAATAAGTATACCCGTTAGATATCCCCGTTGGTTTATAACCATTTGTTTCCAACCAAAATCCGTGATTATTACTACGTTCATTAGAAGGAATCCCATCTAAATCTTTTACTTTTGGTCCCATATATGTTTTTCCATTTTCTATATAGTATGTAGTACCATCCTCAGTAACTCCTGTAGGTTGTACACCTTGATTAGCTAATGTAAATCCATAATTATCACTGGTAGGTGAGGTGTCTACATTTCCATCTCTATTATAGGTATACTCCGCAGCTTCTTTATAATCTCCTGTATCATAATTACCAGATTTTTCTGCTGATACAAGAGCTTCTCCCATTTCTTCTGGAGATGATTCTCGTGGTTCTGGATTTAACGTATTGTTAATTTCCTCTTGCTCACCCGCTATCCGAGACTGTACCCAATTATTAAACCCATCAGAAATTGTTTCTTTAATTTCTTCAATACTTGGTAAGGATACAGAGTTATGCTTAGCTCCCATATAAGAGACATAAGCCCCACTTTGTCCACTTTTTCCTGATATTTCATTAGTAGCATAGCCAAAAATAAAAGCGATTTGCTGTAAACGTTCTGGGTCCACATATTCTTTCCCATCTGGTCCTTTAATTTTACCAGCCCATTTTTTGAATTGTGGCATCATAGCCTCAGATAATCCAGCAGCATATACACCATCGTTAAAGTCTCCACCACCAATTTTTGCAGTAGTACCACCAACTAAACCATGTAATGCAATCTTTCGAGGATCCCCATCTTTCCAACCTTTATGCTTAGCAATTTGATGGATTGCTTCATTAGCATTAATACTAAATAGATGAGCTAGCTGTTGCTTTTCTTCGATAGATTTTTTATCAAATATGGATTGTAATTCATTAAGAGAATGTTCTATATCAGTATTAATAGCTTTTACATCTATCATTCGTCCATTCTCTACAATTTTTCCATCACTAATTGCACTTTTAGTTATAGAGGAGGATTTTTTATGGGCGCCAACACCGCCTGTTGGAGTTAAACCAATATGCTTATAGATTTTATCAAACTCTTTTTTACTTTTTGTTTTGCTACTACCAAAATTATTATATTGTACTCCATTATCTCTTACGGTGTACTCAGCTTCATTTTGGATATCATTTATATCTAAATGTCTTGTGGTCAATGAATTCTTAGCTTTATCGGCTTTACTTGATATAAGACTGCCTTTTAATGAAGTTGTATTACCAGTACTTATATTATATCCATTATCACCAGCAAAAATACCAGCTTGGTCAGTAACCGTTTTAAGTTTACTATCTATTCGACCTACACTTCCACCTACACTTCCAACAGTTCCTTTAAATTTAGGTGATGTCGAAACTGAAAAACCTGCAGATTTACTATGTTCCTTAAAATTATCTATACTTTGTAAACTCTCAATATTAAGATTATTACCAGTATTTACGGTTACACCTCTTCCACTAATTTTAGATCCTATAATCTCAGTATCACGTTTTGCTTTAATTTGTGCTAACTCTACAGCACGAATTGATGTTGGTTTATAAGTTACTTGATCAGTTACTCCATTCTGTTTAGCAAGGCTTCCACTTGCATCAAATCCTAACAAACTACCTGAAGTAAGGCTTAAACTAGCCCCTACACTCCAACCACTATGTTTATAATTATCTTTAGCTTGAAGAGTATTTTTGCCTGCACTCAAGTTTATATCACTAGCAGAATTTATGTTTACTTCTTTTGCTAATATATCTTGACCAACTAAATTAACCCCTGATTTAGTTGTATTATTAGCCTCAATATTTACACTTCCATCACTAATAATCGTACCACCATTATATTCATGTACATCTAATGATTGATTTTGATGTTGAGAGGTGCTACCAATGGATACCGATAAATTAATTGCATTATCAATATTTTTAGCCCCACGTTTATCTTTTCCATCGACTTTTTCTACTTTACCAGTCTCAGAATTTCTAATTTTTTCACCTTTTAGAGCCTCATCAACAGCATAGTAACCATCTTGGAATTGTTTACGTGCCTCATTTAGCTCTAATGCAGCTAACCGTTTATCATTACGAGAGCCAGCTTGTTTTATGGTACGTGTTCCATTTGTAACTGCATTAATGGCCGCACCGCCAAGCGAAACCGTAAGTCCAGATTTTTTATAGCTTTCATTATGTGACGCTGATGTATTATCAACATTTCCATCTAAAATGACATTAGCTCCAGATAAGTTTACACCATTCTTACTAACAATATTACCACTAGTTAATTGTAAAGTGTCATTAGACCGAATATTTATATTACCATTTGTACTTGCAATAGTAGTACGAGCAGTAACTTCTTCGTGGTTACTATCATCAGAATTAATTCGCTCTTTACCTATAGAAAAGCCTATCCCTGCGCCACCAAGTAATCCAGATTTTTTATGATGATAGCTACTATTGCTATCAAGTATATGTTTATCTGCTCCAATATTGACTTCTCCACCTGATTGTAATTCAACATTATTTTCACCAAGAATAGTCACAGACTTACCGTCTATAGAATTAGTTGCTTTAATATTAACTGTTTTACCACCTATATTAGAGCCAGATACTGTTTCTATATGTGAATTACCTGTTGCATCTATACTTTCACGTTTAGCAATACTTTTCTTTCGTTCTTGTAAGCTATGTTGTTCTGTTACAACATCTTTAGCTGATTCAAACTTAACATTATCAGCGTTAATATTTACATCATCTTTCGCCAGTATATCAGACCCTTTTGCCTTAACATCCTGGTTCGCATTAACTTTAACTGACTTACCTTCTATACTACTACCTACTGAATTGGTAAAATTACCTTCAACATGAGTTTCTGTAGTAATAGAGTGTCCACCACCAGATTTTCCCTTATGATAGTGATCTTCGTTTATATTTAAAGATGTATCTTGTGTAGATAACTCAACATTTCCTCCAGCATTAACTTCTACATTCTGTTCACCTTGAACCAAACCTGCACTCATAACAACATCTCTATTAGATTTTATATTAATATTTCCTTGACCCTCAATAATACCTTGATCAATTGTTGTTACAACCTCTTTTCTTTTATTTCTATCATCCCAAACAATTTCATTATCACTTGAAATATATTTTTTACCATTATTAATAACATCTCTATCTGCAGAGATTGATAATTGGCCTGATGCACTATTTTGTTTAATGTGCCCACCTTCATTTATAAAATCTTGATTAGCATGAATTAGAACATTAGATTCACCAACAATAGTTCCTGTTGTATTAATTACATCAGTTTTAGCATCTATAATTGTATTATTACCCGAAATTAAACCACCATTATTATGAATATTATTACCGATAATATTGGTATTATTATCAGCTATAATACTGCCACTATTATTTAGCTTATCAACAGTTAAATTAATAGCCTCCCCTTGTACATTAGCTCCTCCATCAGCCCTTTTTGTTTTAGGCGCCAAATATAATGTAGGCACTAAAACTGTTTCAGTTTTTCCATTTGGTAATACTACTGAATTGCTAACTAATAATACAACATCCTCTTTAAGGTTATTTTGTTCAGCTACTGTTAATTCACGGCCTAAAGCTATAGATTGTGATTTCGTAAGATTAATTCCTGCATCCATTAATTTACGATATTGTTCTTCAGCAGTTAAGCCTGGCTGCAATCTATTTTTTCCAGTTTGACGAAGGATTTCTTGCATTACTAATTGCTGTTCATAATAACCATCCCCTAAACGTTTTTGTATATTCATAGGATCTAATTTCAATCTATTTAATACATAATCGGAGGACAAAAAGTTTCGTCTATTTGTAAAGTTAGGATCTGTTTCCATAATATAAGAAGTATTGGGATTTTGAGAAATCTTACTTATAGAATTTAATAATGAACTATCCTGACCTATATTTGTTTTGCTATTTAAATCATTTGATTTAAATACTGATAGTGGTAATTTTGTATTTAATTCTGTAACTTTATGATATGGTGCGGTATCAATGTTTGTGGAGTCTTTTCCGCGATGATGATGTCTACTATAAGATACCGCAGTTCCGTCTTCAATTATATATTCTTTAGAAGATGGATTTGTCTGTTCAAATTTTTCTATTTTACCTGTTAATTCCCCTGCTGAACTAATTTGACTACTATCATTTTTCACATAATCTGCATTAACTTCTAAATCACCACCCGAAATAATTCGGGCTGGCTTAGATGTATCAACTACATCCTTATGTTTTGTTCTAGTATAATTATAACGAACCCAATCATCTTTATGATCTTTTTTTGCATAAAATTGTAAATTTTCGGCCTCAACAACCACTTGATCAATATCATCTGTTAATTCATTAAGACGATATATTTTAGGATCCTTAATCGTAAATTTTTCACCAGGATAATCATTAACAGTAACTTCATCCTTAATGGTCTCTACTTCACCGACTTGAACTCGTTTTAAAGTAATTCCACCATTTATATTATTGATTTCCTTTGCAGTTATTTTCCCTCCAGTTCCCGCTTCTATGGTTGAACCAATATTTGTAATATTATCTATTTTCCCTGATATAACTCCATCATAAGATATATTGCGACCGATTTGTAATTTACCATCAGTTTTTATTACACTACCATTAGTATTAGAAAGAGTTTGTCCTGCGATAGATAAACTATTCTGAGCTAGGATAATAGGGGTTTTTATTTGTTGCTTGATTACCGTTTTGAGATAAGGAATCTACTACAAAAGTTGCATTATCAGCATAAAATTTAGCTTCACCCAATTGGTCAAAACTCTTAGATTTAATATATGCATCAGATGAAGTAACTGTTCCTGTATTTTGTACTCTACCATTAACATCTAAAGATAAAGTATCACGCGCTGAAACTATGCCTTTATTATTAACACCTAAACCATCATTAGTTCCAACTAAATAAATGCTATTTGCATACATTCCTCCGATTTTAGCAACGTCTAAACCTATTTTACTAGACTCATTATTTTTAGTAACATTTATTACCTTACCATCACTATTTACATTTACGGTATTTTGTCCAGAAACCATCTGAAGATCGTTGGCCCATAATTCACCATTTACTTTAATTGCTTCCGCTAAAATATCAGTTCTAGCAGTTTTAGATGTATTAAGACCTTTAGAATCAATATCTATAGTACCTTGATTTATTTTATAGGCGGATATAGTACCATTATCTATAATTGGTTTACCTGTAGTTAAGGTAGCAGCATTAGTATTAATAAATGTACCATTATTAATAGATATTCCATTAGGGTTTGCGATTATAACATGAGCCTTATTCCCTGCAACTTCAAGAGCGCCATTCATAGCTGTAGAGTTAGTTCCAGTTACTTCATTCAATATTGTTTTAGCAGTAGGACCAACTAAATTAGGATTTCCCATAATATAACCAGCTAACTCAGTAGATACTGGGCGATTAGCATTATTTAGGATTAAACCATTATTATTAATGCTAAAAGAATCATATTGGTTATGGGATAAACCTTTATCATTCGGTGTATTAATATTAACTATAGATATACCATTACTAGCTACATCCATTTGAGGACCTAAACGGCTTGAATTTGGAACGACTGGATTTGCCATCGCTAATGGAATCCAAGGACTTGTATTTGTTATTAATAATGCTACTAATAATGATGATGCTGCATATTGTTTTGTATTCATCAATCTCTCCTACACTTATTATTTTTATATGTGACTCTCAACTTATATATATTTTTATTTATAGCTTTAATTTAGTCTTATTTACTTAATAGAAGTTCCTAAAACTGATACCCCACTCTAAACGCCCAAACACGTGTATCTGTCGTAAAACCTGCTGGTTTTTTTAACGGTGTTCCTAATGAAATATCATAATTAAATGTATTCTTGATATTACCACGTAAGCCCAATACACCACCTATTAAGGTATTACCAATTTGAGTTTCTGTAGATGGCCCCCATACATGACCAACATCTATGCCAATATACGGTACTAGATTCTGATTTTTAAATGGTAATGACCATTCATTTTGTATATAGTATCCTGAATCTCCACGTAATGTCTCTTCGCCACTAAAGCCACGAACAGAATATCTACCACCAATACTAAATTGATCCGTTCCAAATAAACGTTTATCTGTAAACTGACTTCTGAATCGCATAGTATATAAACCTTGTTTATGACCTATATTAATTCTGCTTTGTATTTGCCCTTCAATACCGGCCATTTTATAAAGAGTTGTTGGATTACTAGCTACACCTTCCCAGTTTTGTACTTTAGCCCCTAGGCCCTTTATCCCTTGTCTATAAAACAAATAAATATCTGATACAGTATTTCCACTATATTGACGGTGAGATAGGCCTAATTCTACAGATGACGTATGTTGCTCTTGAACACCAATTTCTACATCTTCTAAATAACTATGACGAGATTTATGAGTAATTTTAGCTACTGCAGATGTTTTACTTCGACTGGTTCGATTCAACAAATGCTCCATAGATAGTTCAGTTCCTCTTGTTGTCCCAGATGATGTAAAGGCATTTGGCATAAAAACTAACTGCTCATATTTATATTTATAAGTTGATAATCGATATGTTTGATTGCCATTTGGAATAGTATAACTAAACGCATATTGTTTAGAATCTTGTCCATTATTATTATCTAAGTTTTTTGTAAAGCTAGTTGTTAAGCTATCATTCAATCCTATAAGTTGACTAAAAGATAAGTAGGTTGTACCTTGATATTTTCCAGTTGATTTGTAACCTGAATTATCAAGCATTAACGAGCCATGTACCAAACCATTTTGAGTAACTGTTAATTTAATAACAGAATGTAAAGGTTTATTTCCTGGTTCAATGTCCATCTTAATATCCTGTCCAGGTACACTTCGAATTTGATCGATTCCCTGTTCTAAAGCCTGTCTACGAAGAATATTACCAGAACGAATTGGAAATGCACTTCTCCAATTAGATTTTGTTTTTGAATTAGTTAATACTATATCCTCAACATATCCTGGTATAATTTCAAGAATTAATGTACCAGACTGCAAGTCTTGGTTTGGTATAATAACTTGACTCGTTATATATCCATCTGATAATATCTGCTCTTGTAAATGTCTTTGTAAAAAAGAAAGTCCTTCCTTTCCTACTTTTTGATGTTCATATGCAGATAACCTATTTTTATACTTCTTAAATCTTGGTTCTGATGAATTAACAATAATCTTATCAATTTTAAACGAAACGGCTTCTTTAGGTAAAATTGTTACTGCAGAGTCATTTAATTTATCATATTCTGATTTTTGACGCGACAAAGCGGCTCCAGCCATTGGTGCTTCTGCGCGTTGACGCAATAAAGCATCGGCTCGAGCCGCTTCCTGTTGTTCATATGGGGACGAAATATTAGTAGCATAAATAGAGCTACTTAAAGAGCTAATAATTAAAGTACTAGCTAAAATCTGGTACACTGGCTTCATAATCCCTCTCCTTTCAAATATAGAGAGATTATAAACCAAAAAAACATATTTTGTAAACGGATGTTTAAAATTTTCACGAATTCTTTATCTTTTAACCTTACTTTTATTAGCTGCTTTATTTAGAGTTTTTAAACAAAAAAACTGTGATAAGATTTCTAAACCTCATCACAGTTTTATATTAGTTAAATTTAATTTTGATAAATTTACGCTTACCTACTTGGACAATCATACCATCTTCAAGAACTAGGTTTTCTTCACCATATTTTTCACCGTTTACTTTGAACGCACCAGCTTTAATGGAGCGGCGTGCTTCACCATTAGAAGCAGTCAAACCAGCATCCGTACAGAATTGTGGTACGAAAATAGCTTCGCTAGGTTTATCAATAGCATATTCAGGGATATCTGTTGGCAATGCATGTTGTTGGAATACGCGTTTAAATTCATCTTCCGCTTCTTGCGCTGCTTGTTCACCATGATATAAACGAACGATAGTTTTTGCCAATTGCATTTTTGCATCACGTGGGTGCAATGTGCCATTTTCTAAACGTTCTTCCATGTCGTCTTGATCTTCGATAGACATATCCGTAACGAGCATGAAATAACGCATCATCAATTCATCAGGAATAGACATGGCTTTACCATACATATCTTTTGGTGCTTCATCGATACCGATGTAGTTACCCAAGGATTTACTCATCTTTTGAACGCCATCAAGACCTTCAAGCAATGGCATTGTAATAACTACTTGAGGTTCTTGTCCTGCCAATTCTTGCAAGTGACGACCCATAAGTAAATTGAAAGTTTGATCTGTACCACCAAATTCAACGTCTGCATGCAATGCTACAGAGTCTTGACCTTGCATCAATGGATACATAAATTCATGTACACCAATAGGACGACCTTCTTTGTAACGTTTATCAAAGTCATCGCGCTCCATCATACGAGCTACTGTATAAGAACTTGCCAAACGAAGTACATCAGCGAAGTTCATGGACTCTAGCCATTCACTATTATCGCGTACAATTGTTTTTTCAGGGTCTAATACCTTAAAGATTTGAGACTTATAGGTTTCCGCATTTTTTAATACTTCTTCCTTTGTAAGTGGTGGGCGTGTTACGCTTTTACCAGTAGGGTCACCGATACGTGCTGTGAAGCCACCGATTACAATAACCACTTGATGGCCAAACTCTTGGAACAAGCGAAGCTTACGAAGTGGTACGGTATGACCTAAATGAATGTCAGGAGCCGTAGGATCGAGGCCTAATTTTACGATCAATGGTTTATTCTCTTTAATGGATCGTTCTATTTTTTTGACTAAGTCTTCTTCATTAATTATTCCAGATACGCCATGTGTAATTTGGCGCACTTGTTCTTGTGCTGTAATCATGGAAATCCTCCTACATAAAATCTGTTCTTTATAGTATACCATTATAAATAGGCTTTCACAATTATATATAGTGTTTGTTTTATGTCTTTTATGGTATACTATTTATAACTGCGTAATATTTTTTACGTTATATTTACTTAATAAAAGAGGTGACTCTATGGGTAATAACTCAAATATAAGAGCTCGTCGTAAGCCAACTCCTAATCCGAGCAATCCAAAAGCATCAACTAAAAAGACGATTTGGATGATTGTATTATTACTTGTTCTTATTGTAGCCGGTGGCGGTTGTGGTTTTATAAGCGCTACCATGTCTAATCTTCCTGATGTATCTAACGTACGACCATCTGCATCGTCTCAGATCTATGACGTACACGGCAATTTAATTACTACGGTTCACTCCACAGAGAATCGTTTGCCAGTCCCAATTAATGAAGTACCAAAAGAATTACAAGATGCCTTTGTAGCTACTGAAGACTCTCGTTTTTATAGCCATCATGGTATCGACCCTATCGGTATTTTACGTGCTATTTGGGTTAATGTTGTACATAGTGGTGTAGCCGAAGGTGGTTCCACAATCACACAACAATTGGCTCGTAATGCATTTCTTTCCCAAGACAGAACACTCAAACGTAAGATTTCCGAAGCTTTATTAGCACTTAAAATCGAACAGCACTATACAAAACAAGAAATTCTTGAAATGTATATGAACCAAATTTACTTTGGCCAAGGTGCTTATGGTGTTCAATCAGCTGCCCATGTTTACTTTGGTAAAGATGTACGCGATTTAACATTAGCTCAATGTGCTATGCTTGCTGGGTTACCTCAAAGTCCTAACTACTACTCCCCATTCAACAACTTAGAGGCTGGTAAAAAACGCCAGGCTGTTGTATTGGGCCAAATGGTTAAGTATGGTTACCTCACACAAGATAAAGCCGATGCAGCTCGCGAAGCTGATTTAGGTTTAGTAGCTAAGCAAGAGCAAACTCACGAAAACAACAATGCATCTTATTTTATCAATTACGTAATTTCTCAAATTTCTGAAAAATATGGTGATGATGCAATCTATAAAGATGGTCTAAAAATTTATACCACTCTCGATATGGATGCCCAAAACGCTGCTGTTGCAGCAATGCAAAATCTACCAACCATGTATACTGACCAAAATGGTCTACACCAACCACAAGGTGCCATTGTAGCAATGAATCCACATAATGGTTATATCGTTGCCATGGTCGGTGGTCGTGGAGATGATGCTTTTAACCGTGCATCACAAGCGGAACGTCAACCAGGCTCTGCTATGAAGCCTTTTGTTTACTTAGCTGCTATTCAATCTGGTAAAACTCCAGGGTCCATTGTTGATGACAGCCCTGTTGATTTTAATGGATGGCGTCCTCAAAACTATGAACGAAACTTTGAGGGTAATATTACGTACCGCTATGCATTACAACACTCTCGTAACGTACCAGCAGTAAAAATCGCTGATGAAGTGGGCATGTCTAAGATTCTCGACTTAGCTAAGAAAATGGGTATTACTACCTTAACTGATGAGGATAATAACTTATCAACAGCTCTTGGTGGTTTAACACATGGTGTTTCACCATTAGAAATGGCAGAAGCCTATGGCGTACTTGCTAATGGTGGTGTCAAGGTTCAACCTACAGCAATCATAAAAATTGTGGATCGCAACGGTCAAGTAGTGGAAGAAAATTCCATCCAAGAAAAACGCGTTGTTGAAGAAAAAGATGCTGCTATCATAACAGATATGTTAGAATCTGTTATCACTGGTGGTACTGGTGGTAATGCTGCTATCGGTAGACCTGCAGCTGGTAAAACAGGTACAACAGATGATGAAAAAGATGCTTGGTTCGTTGGATATACGCCTGATTTAGTTGCTGCTGTTTGGATTGGCGATGACTACGGCTCTGAAACATTAGGTATTACCGGTGGTTCAACGCCGGCAGTAATGTGGAGACAATTTATGTCGGCCGCATTGGCTAATACCCCTGCTTCCGACTTTAATGTACCAGCTAGCGCTCAAGCAGCTGTTAGTGAAGGACATTACAATCCGGTGAAAGAAGCTCCGAAAAAGGACGATAAAGACAAAAAAGATGACAAAGATAAAAAGGATGATAAGGATAAAAATGATGCAATCTCAAAAGATGATGACTCATCATCCAAGGTAGAATCTACAGATTCCAAACCAAGTCAATCGAAGTCTAAAAAAGATAAAAAGAAAGATCGCTAACCAGTAGCTGATCGACATGCTAAGAGGCAAAATCTCATGGTTTTGCCTCTTTTCTGTTACAAAAAAGAAGCAGACTCATAATTGTCTGCTTCTAATATAGCACTATCATAAGGATAGTATGTTATTTTAACACTACATTTGTGGCACCTGCGCCGCCTTCATCATAGCCCGCAGTTTCAAAATGTGCTACTTGTGGCAATGTTCGTAAATACTGATGTACGCCTTCGCGCAATGCACCAGTCCCCTTGCCATGTATGATTCGAACTTGGTTAATGCCGCCTAATAGGGCTTGATCTATAAATCGGCCTACAGAAACAACTGCTTCATCTACAGTTTGACCGAGAATATTAATCTCTGTGCGCACCTCTTTTTGACGTTGTACGGCAGAGCCACCTGCTCTCTTACGTGTTTTAGGTTGGGCCTTAAAATTATCTCGTTGAATCTTATTAGATTCTTCTCTCGTAGCAGATTGCAATTCACTTACTTTCACAGTAGCAGATAAACCATTGATATCTACAGTAACACGATTCCCCTTAATGGACAAAACGGTACCCAGTGAACGCAATGACGTAACATATACGACTTGACCAATAGCAATTGCATCAATGGACAATGTCTTACGATTATCGTCCACCGGTGACTCTGGCACGTGGACATTAGAAATACCTTTACGGGCTGCATTGATGGCGGATTGGCGCTTATCCTTATTTGTCTCAGAAAACTGAGCCTTTAACTGTTTAATGATGGCTTCCCCTTCTACGCGGAGACTACGTTTCATCGATTCAGCATCAGCTTGGGCCTTTGCTAACATCTGTTTACGTTTTTCATTAAACTGTTTCTTTTCTTTTTCTAATTGACCGCGCATACGACGCGTTTCATCTAATTCTTTTTTGAGTGCCCGTTCGCGTTCTGATGATTTACGTAATTGTTCGTTCAAGTCGGATAAAACAGTTTCCATTTCACTACTACCAAACTTAGATTTGTAATCACGAGCGCGATTGACAATTTCCTTCGGCAATCCCAATCGCGCTGCAATGCTCAATGCATGACTACTACCAGCAACGCCTATATGTAATCGATAGGTCGGCTTTAAGGTACGCTCATCAAATTCAACGTGACCATTTTCAATACCTGCCGTATGATACGCATAGTTCTTTAACTCATTATAGTGAGTACTTACCATCATGAGCGTTCCTTTTTGACGGAAGAATTCAAGTATGGAAACAGCTAAAGCACTACCTTCCTCTGGATCTGTACCGGAGCCGAGTTCATCAAGCAATACAAGATCATTAGGACCACAATGTTTGATAATAGAAATAACTTGAGTCATATGTGCAGAGAATGTAGACAAGCTAGCTTCAATACTTTGTTCATCCCCAATATCCGCGAAAATATTGTGGAAAATCGGCAATATAGAACCATGGTCAGCAGGGATAAATAAACCGCTTTGGTTCATAAGAGATAATAATCCAAGTGTTTTTAATGACACCGTTTTACCACCCGTATTGGAGCCGGTGATCAATAAAATTCGATAGTCCGTCCCCAAGCGAATATCCGTAGGCACTACTGTATTGGCAGGAATCAACGGATGACGAGCACGCATCAAATTGACGTCACGCCCTTCGCTCAATGTGGCCTGCACCGCCTTTTGGGCCATAGCAAGTTTTGCTTTCCCATAGACAAACTCAATATGAGATACCTTTTCACAAGCATCCATCAAATCATTACTATGCTGTTTTATGAGAGCTGACAGTTCTTTATAAATGCGCAGTACTTCTTGTTCTTCACCAATTAAAGCTTCTTGCAAATCATTATTTAGCTCTACAAGTCGCATCGGTTCAATATATAATGTTTGCCCTGTTGCAGACCTGTCATGAATTAAACCATCAAAATATTGGCGATATTCTTGCTTAACAGGAATTACATAACGATTGTTACGTTGCGTAATAATCGTTTCTTGAAAATACTTCTGATTGTCCTTATCATGCAAAATGGCTTGAATATCGTGTTTAATACGGTCACGAGTCTTGCTGATTGTATTTCGTAAACTCGCCAATTTAGGAGACGCTGTATCGAGCAATTCCCCTTTTTCATCAAATACGCGTTTTAACCGTTGTTCCACACGGTCCATATTCGGCATGTCTTGCATCCATAAAGACAATAATGGGTATTCCATATACTTCGCTCTAAAGAACTTCGCCATACGTTTATAAGCACCTATGGTTATATAGACATCCCATATGGCTTCTCGTGAAAGCACAAAATCCTTACGACTCTTTTTACAAGATTCACGTATATCTCGAGTCCCCCCTAAAGGTTGCTCGATTTCTGTTTGCCAAGAGCGCAGTGCTTCTGCTGTTTCATCTAAAGCCTCTTGAATCTTTTCTCGATTCGTCATGGGTTCCAATGCTAAAGCTATTTCTTTAGCAATAATAGAGCTACAATGACTAGCTAACTCTTCTTTAATTTTTATAAAATCTAATACATCTTCATTAAACAATGTACTACCTCGTTCTATAAAATACCTCTAAAATAATGTCCCCGTGTAATAGATTCGCCTTGGGAATCTATTTTCTTAGGTGGTGCCTCTATCGTCCCCTTTGCTATGCCAACATATTGGGATACAATATCTTTCACATAACTTGGCCTCATATGACGACCATCGACGCGTAATATGGAAATACCTTTTTGTAACAACATAGGTACATAGGCTCGCATATCCATTTCATGGCTATTCATAATGTGCATACGACAGTATGGATCCGTACGAATTGGGAATATTTCGCCTTTTCTATCCTTTAACGAATACGATTCCTTAACACATGGCATAGGACAGTTTACTTTACTACCAGTGCCAACAAAACTTGCAATAGCACAATATTCGGAAATCATCATTTCCGTATAGCCATGTACCATCGTCTCAATAGGAACGTGACTATGTTTAGCAATATCCGTAATTTGTTTTAAGGTCAACTCTTGAGATGGATTCACACAACTCATGTGTAACTGTTCCCAGAAATGCAATGTAGGCGTATTGAAAATATTAAGACCTGTATCAGCCTCAATGGCACCCGTATATCCTAATTCATGGAGCCATAATAATGCTTGTGGCACGTGAATAGAAATACTATCTGGATTAGCTTGTACGATTGCCTCTAATGTATGTTTATATACTTCTACTTCATCATCTTTAACGACTCGTGGTGTAGCAAAGGTGCAAATCACATCAGATTTAGCACATAAACGGACCACCTCATCATATATAGATAACGCATATGGTGTACGACTAAGTCTATCACCACCAAAAACGATTTTCTGTGCTCCACCAGAAATTGCAGCTTTCACACCCTCTATTTCATCGACACGAGCTGAAATCATAGGGCAAGTATCATAAGATAACCTGTGTTGTGCCTTAAAATCATAATCTACATCGCCTGTAACTTGCAATACTTTCCATGATTCTATGTGATGTGAAATTAAGGCTTCTTCTAAAGCAGTCACGGCATCTCGGCGTAGTGCATTAAGAACGCTAGCAGGCCACATATACGGCCCATCAGGGATGTCTACATAGGAAAGCCTAAATAATGTATTTCCTAAACGTCCTAATTGTTCAGATACCTTTTCTAATGAGGTTGGTACTTTATTAGCAATAGCTGGCACATAGTCATTGGTAACAGTTACGCTAAGTCCAGAATCTAAAATCGCAGTTAGTTCTGTATAATTCGTTTCTCCATCAAAACCTACACCGAGATATACAGACATATCATATTTACGAGTGAATTCTTGTAAACCTCGAGACTTTGCATTTTTCGGAGTAGATGCCAAATATAGTTGACCTACTGCTAAGCCCTCTGCAGGTCGTCCTTTATACAGGGTATCAGATACGCGTGTCCATTCGTCATCTATCGTATAATAGGTAACACTACCATTGGATTGTAATATTTTAACTAATGAACCTTGTTCAATCGATTCTGTTAAGGATAAGTAAACTTCCCCTTTTTTCATATATGACTCGCCTATTGGCTTACCCTGGTGATTTGGTGCCACTACGGTCATCATTTGTCGGCCTACAGAATCATCAAGATAGGCTGTAGAAAAGCCACGATTAAAGCCGGAAGCTAATGCCTGTCTTTGGTTTTCTTGAATAGATGCCTTATCCAATATCTCCCTATAAGTACCTATAACTTGACGAACATAGGACACCTTTTTCATACGCCCTTCAACCTTAAAGGATGTAACACCTGCCGCTACGAGTTCATTCATATGCTCACTATAATTGAGATCCTTTGGACTTAGCAAATAGGCTTCATGTTTAGGTAACAAACTAGACCCATTAGAATCTAGTAATTCGTAAGGCAAACGGCAAGGCTGTGCACAAGCACCTCTATTACCGCTGCGACCACCGATGAAAGAACTCATCAAACATTGACCGGAGTAGCATACACATAACGCACCATGTACAAATACTTCAATTTCTGCCTTGCAATATTTACAAATATGCTGAATTTCTTTAAGGCTTAATTCACGAGCCAAAACTACACGAGTAAATCCGAGACTTTCATAAAAACGAACCGCATCGAGTGTAGCAGCCGTCATTTGTGTACTCCCATGAAGATGGATGTTTGGTGCTACACGCTTTGCGATTTCTGCAACGGCTAAGTCCTGCACGATGATGGCATCTACACCAATGGAATCTAAATCCTTAATATACTGTTCAAGGTCCTTCAGTTCCGTATCGCCGATCAAAATATTAACGGTTACGTACACGGACACATCTAAAATATGTGCTAACCGTACGGCCTCACGCAATTCATCAAGACCAAAATTGGCTGCATGCGCCCGTGCATTAAAGACCTTACCCCCTAAATATATAGCATCCGCCCCAGATTCTAAGGCGGCCATAAAATTTTCCATCGTACCCGCTGGTGCTAATAATTCCATAATAAATCCTTTCTGACTCATTACCTATACCTTCTATTATACAACAGGGGATAGATAGACATAAAAGGGTTTACCATAAGGTAAACCCTTTCACGATGATTTATCGTAATTTACAATTTTTGGTTGCTAATGCATCAATAATCGTTTGAATTGCACCTTCGATGTCTTCATCATTTAATGTGCCTTCCATAGATCTAAATTGTAAGTTATAAGCTAAGCTACGATAACCGGCTTCAATATGTTCCCCTTTGTAAACGTCGAAGATAGATACGGATTCTAAGTATTCTCCGCCATGTTCCTTAATAAGTGCTACAATTTCACCACTTGTAACAGATACTGGTGCTACAATAGCCAAGTCACGACTTGTACCCGGGAATTTACTGAATGATTGATATCTAAATGGAGGTACTTTAATAGATAATACAGCTTCCAAATCGATTTCAAACATATACACTTTACCAGACAAATCAAAGTTTTTAACCACTTGTGGATGTAATTCACCATAGTTGGCAATCGTTACACCATTGACTGTGTAATGTGCACTTACGCCTGGATGGTAATAGCTTTCACTAGATGGTTGAATATCAAATTGAGTCAATCCTAATTTAGCTAGTAAACCGTCAACTACACCTTTTACATCATAGAAATCAGTGTCCCGTTGCACTTGATTCCATGCAGCCTCTGTAACCTTGCCCATCATAATACCACATGCCATAGGACGTTCATGAGGCACTTCTGTTAATGGCAATGCCTTTGGTTCATACACATTAGCCGTTTCAAATAACCATAGATCCTTGTTTTGTTGTGCAATATCGCGTTTAGCTGCTTCAATAACAGCTGGCACCAACGTAGTTCTCATATATGGGAATTCTTCGGAGATTGGATTTAATATTGGAATAGCAGTATAGCGGCTGTCACCTTCTGGTAACATCATATTCGTAAGACCATCTTTATGCATGAAACTAAATGTAATGATTTGACTTAACCCTGCATGCGCTAAATAATGTGTTACGTCTTTAGTTAACGCCTTTTTAGGTGTCATACCGCCGGAGGATAATACAGCTACAGGAATTGTAGGTGCAATATTATCATAGCTTACAATACGTGCCACTTCTTCTGCAATATCCGGCATAACGGTTACATCGTCGCGCCATGTTGGTACAAGTGCTTCAATAGCATCACCAGACTCAGTAATACCAAATTCAAGTTTTGTTAAAATATCTACCATTCTATCTTTTTCAATAGATGTGCCAAGATAGTCATTGATTTGTTCTGCTGTGAAAGTTACAGTACGTTGTTCTACTGGTTCCGGATATACATCAATAACGCCAACACTCACCTTACAAGAAGGACAAATTTGTTGTAACAATTGTGCAGCACGATCGATAGCATATGCCGTATATTTGTGGTTTACACCACGTTCAAAACGACCTGATGCTTCCGAGCGCATACCTAATGCTTTAGATGTTCGACGAATAGAAGGACCATTAAATACAGCTGCTTCTAATAATACATTAGTAGTCTTATCAGTCACTTCACTTGTAAGACCACCCATAACGCCAGCTACACCAATTGGGCCCTTTGTATCTGCAATAATGAGCATGGATTCGTTGAGCTCACGTTCATTGCCATCTAGTGTAGTAAGTGTTTCACCTTCTTTTGCACGACGTGCAATAAGTGTATGACCTTCTACACAATCATAATCATAAGCATGCATTGGTTGACCTAATTCAAGCATAACGTAGTTAGTTACATCTACTACATTGTTGATAGGACGAATACCACTATTACGCAAACGATTTTGCATCCACAATGGAGATGGTTCGATTGTAACATTAGTCACAAGGCGAGATGTAAAACGTGTACAAAGGTCATGTGCTTCGATAGCTACAGACGCCTTACCTTCGATGGAATCACCAGTTTCATTCACCATAATAACTGGGAACAGAGCCTTTTGATTCGTCATGATGCCGAATTCACGAGATAAGCCCACCATGGAGAAGCAGTCTGCACGATTTGCAGTCAATTCAAATTCATACACAGTATCATTAAGCATAAGTGCTTCTTTAATGTCTAAACCGATTGGTGTACCTTCAGGGAAAATATAGATGCCTTGTGCTTCTTCTGGTCTTACCAAATCACTGGAAATACCGAATTCAGCAACAGAGCAGAACATGCCTTCTGATACAACGCCACGTAATTTACCTTTTTTGATTTCTGTACCATCTGCCAAACGAGATTTATGATACGCAACTGGTACGATTTGACCTACTGCCACATTAGTTGCAGCCGTAACGATTTGTTTTGTAATTTCTTCGCCATCTTCAGATAAGCATTGTACTTGGCACACTTGTAATTTATCTGCATCAGGGTGCTTTGTAATTTCTACGATTTTACCAGTATAGATTTTTTTCAATCCTGGGTCCATAGAAAGTACTTCTTCTACAGGAATACCTGCTTGTGTTAATTCATCCGCTAATTCTTGGGCAGGACGTTTTAAATCAAGAGGTACATATTCATTCATCCATTGTAAACTTGCTTTCATTTCTACCTCCTAAAACTGTTCCAAGAAACGGATATCATCTTCAAAGAATAGACGTAAGTCACCAATGCCATATAACAACATAGCAATACGTTCTACGCCCATACCAAAGGCAAAGCCTTTTACCTTATTAGGATCATAGCCATTAAGTTCAAGCACACGAGGATGTACCATACCACAGCCAAGGATTTCAAGCCAGCCTGTATGAGAGCATACACGACAGCCTTCGCCACCGCACATAACACAAGAAATATCTACTTCTGCAGATGGTTCTGTGAATGGGAAGAAGCTTGTACGGAAACGTACCTTTGTTTCATCACCAAACATATGGCGTAGGAATGTTTCGATAGTTCCTTTCAAATCAGCGAACGTAATGTGTTCATCAATAATCAAGCCTTCTACTTGATGGAATACTGGAGAATGCGTAGCATCATAGTCCCAGCGATATACCTTACCAGGTGCAATCATGCGAATCGGACTATTCGGTTCATGACGTTGCATGGTACGTGCTTGTACAGGAGATGTATGAGTTCTAAGCAAGAAATTCTCTGTAATATAGAAAGAATCTTGCATATCGCGTGCTGGATGATCTTTTGGTAAATTAAGACATTCAAAGTTAAAGTAGTCTTGTTCAATTTCTGGACCTTCTTCAACGGTATAGCCCATTTTCATGAAGAAATCCTCGATCATTTCGTTCACCGTAGTCAATGGATGGATATGACCTGTTTTTGGTGCTCTACCAGGTAGAGTGATATCGATTTTTTCCTCTTCCAAGCAAGCATTCATAGCCGCTGCTTCCATAGAGGACTTAATTTCATCTAATTCAGCTTCTAATGTTTCACGCACAGCATTTACAAGAGCCCCCATCTTAGGGCGTTCTTCTGGTGATAATTTACCTAAACCTTTTAACAGTGCAGTTACTTCACCTTTTTTACCTAAATATTTTACGCGTACGTCTTGCAACGCTTGTTGATCAGTGGCAGCTTTGATAGCTGTTAGCGCTACCTCTTTAATGCGTTGTAATTCTTGTTTCATACAACAGTCCTCCTAAATTACAAAGTTCAACCCCCATTATACCAAATTTGGGTCATCTTCTTCAACGAATCTCCATGGTAAATCCGGTAAAGAATGCTCTTCCACAACAAAAAACGTACCTCTTGCTATATGCACAACTTCACCTAACTCATTATAAATACGTGCAGTAGCCACCATCGTAGTTTTACCACTATGCTCTACATTCGCTACACCACGCAATACTGTACCACCCTTAACAGCTTTCAAATAATTACCATTAATGTCAATAGTACTCACCGATTTTCCCAGTGTAAAACATGCAGTTCCCATTAAGCTATCTGCAAAACCAATACAAACAGCACCATGCAAATGGCCTCTAAAATTGCAGTACTCTGTTTCATTTGTTTGCAACGTCATTTCTGCATGACCCGGTTCTACAGTTGTTACCTCAGAATCTTTCACCCAGGAAAATGGATTTTGCGTACGTAATTCATTAAAATATTCCAATAATGTTGTTGCCATAATTCCCTCACTAAATTAAAAAATAGTGCGTTACATCATACTTAATTGTATCATGCAACGCACTATATGCGAATACATCGATTAAATTATAAGAATATTACATCCCCAAAACATCCACACGTATCAATACTATTCATAGTGTAGTGCATCGATTGGATTTAACTTAGCCGCTTTTCTCGCAGGATAAATACCAAATACCAATCCGATGACCATAGAGAATGCGAAGGATAAAACGATAGTCGGTACTGAAATAACCGTACTCATACCAGATGCTACCCCTATCAGTTTTGAAGCACCTATACCAAGCGCAATCCCTATGAGCCCGCCCATAAGACTGATTACAACAGCTTCGATTAAGAACTGTGTAACAATGACAAAATAAGTAGCACCTAGGGCTTTACGAATACCAATTTCACGAGTCCGCTCAGTAACAGATACGAGCATAATATTCATAATCCCAATACCGCCTACTACCAAGGAAATGGCAGCCACAGCACCAAGGAATAATGTTAAAGTTCCCGTTGTTTCTTCCATTGTTTCCATGATGGAATTCATATTTTGAATATTGAAATCATCAAGATTAGTATCCTTAATGCCATGACGTACGCGTAAGAGGTTTTCAATATCCGACTGTAAACGATCTATGCCGTTTTCATCATTCCCCACAACGTATATCATTCGGAGGTAGTCAACACCTTCAACACGCTCCATTGCAGTAGTATATGGAATTAATACTATATCATCTTGGTCATTCCCCATAGTACCACTACCCTTGCTATTAAGAACCCCAATAATGCGGAATGGAATATTCTTAACCCGAATTTCAGCGCCTACGGGATTATCATCACCAAAGAGATTTTTAACAACGGTTTGACCTACAATTGCAACCCGCTCACGGTTCTGTACATTTTTATCAGAGAAAAAACGTCCAGATTTCATAGACCAGTTGTTAACATCCATATAATTTGAGTTAACACCAGATACTGTTGTAGTCCAGTTTTTATTTTGGTAAATGACTACATAAGAACCACTCGTCATTGGACTAGCCGCTTTAACACCATCTAATTTAGAAATAGCTTCATAGTCAGATACCTTCAATGATTTCATGGAGCCTGCACTTTGTCGCACCCCTGGAGTTCGTGGTGCACCGGGCATAACCATCAATAAATTAGATCCCAAGCTAGAGATGGAATTCTGAACATCTTGCTTTACACCATTACCAATAGATACCAAGGCAATAACCGCAGCTACACCGATAATAATGCCGAGCATTGTCAAGATAGATCTCATTTTATTGGCAACCAAGGATGCCCACGCCATTAAGAAACTTTCTTTATACATGTGTCACCTCCTGTACAGGAGTCATGTTGAGATTTTGCTTATCTTCAACGATATAGCCATCTCGTAACACTACATTTCGACTTGCATAAGTTGCAATATCAGGCTCGTGAGTAACAAGAATAATGGTTCGCCCTTCGTCATACAACCCACGAACGATATTCATAACATCGATTGTAGATTTTGAATCCAAATTTCCTGTCGGCTCATCGGCCATAATAATAGCTGGATCATTCGCCAATGCACGAGCAATGGCCACACGTTGTCGTTGACCACCAGATAATTCTGCTGGTATATGATCCATACGTTCACCCAGACCTACAGAGTTAAGCAACGCTTCAGCACGAGCCAATCTCGTTTTTTTATCTACTCCAGCATACACCATAGGGAGTGCCACATTTTCAAGAGCCGTTAATTTTGTTAGCAAATTAAAACTTTGAAATACAAAGCCAATTTCTTTATTTCGTACGTATGCTAACTCATCATCACTGAGGTTAGCCACTTCGTTTCCATTCAAGCGATATGAACCAGATGTTGGTCTATCAAGACACCCTAATATGTTCATAAAGGTAGATTTACCAGACCCAGAAGGGCCCATAATGGAGACGAAATCGCCTTTTTGTACCTGTAAATCAATACCGTGTAGAACAGGTACCTTTAACTTACCATTCACATAGGTCTTTGTAATACCTTGAATATCAATAACTGAATTACTCATAGTTCACCTACGCTTAAAATGGTCCACGAGAGTTATTCTTAGGGCTCGTTACATCGCCACTAACAATAATTTCATCACCTTCGGAAACACCACTTAAGATTTGAACATTTGTATCACCAGTTACACCTGTAGAAACAGTAGTTCTAACAGGTTGTCCATCCTTGATAACGTACACATATTCACCTTGTTTATCTGTACGCACTGCGGTTAATGGTACAACAAGGGTATTTTTAATATCGTCACCCAATATAGTGGCACGAGCAGTCATAGATGGTAAGAAATTTTGTGAAATATCCGCAGGGATAGCAACCTTTACAGTATAGTAAACAACGCTACTACTAGTAACACCCATGTTACCTTTCGTGCCCTTTGCAATTTCCGAAACATAGCCTGTGAAAGTTTGGCCCGGTTTAGAGTCAACAGTAAATTCCACCTTAGAACCATTTTTTACATTGCCTATATCTGTTTCATCAACTGTTAAATATATTTCTAAATCAGATAAATCCGCAATGGTAGCAATGATCATTTGTGTAGAAATACCAGTGCTAATTGTTTGACCCGCTTTAAGAGGTGTCCCTATAACTGTCCCTGACATAGGAGCCGTAATAGTGGCATCACTTAAATCAGCAGACACTCTATCATAAGTTGACTGAGCTTGTTCATATGCTGTCACAGCATCATCATAAGTTTGTGCTGCTACAGCATTTTGATCGATTAGTGCTTTATACCGATTCATATCCAACCGCGCCTTATCCAAAGCCGCCTTTGCATTATCAACCTGCGCTTGTAATTGTCGTGTATCAATATAGGCGATAACTTGACCTTGTGTAACATGATCATTTTCCTTGACCAATACCTTTTCAAGTTTACCAGCCACATTTGTGGACACGTCTACATAATTAACAGGGTTAATGGTACCTGTAGCACTAATACTAGTTTTTACATCGCCTTTTTCAACCCTTCCCGTTGTATATTTCTGCTGGGTTTGTGCACTATCATTCGTATGAACATAATAATAGCCCCCACCACCTAATATACAGATAGCAATAACACCACCAATAATACGTTTACGGTGCTTCTGAAATAATTCTTTCATATATACTCCTTAATAAATGAGTCATTTCATTTTCATACATTACATTGTACTAAAAAAATGCAATTTGTACAATATAATTTTATAATCAGTATATTAATGGCTCAAAATAGAGATTAATTCATATTGTTTTTTATCGATGCCAAATTCCATGGTTTTAGCGACTTCATAAGGTATTGCTCGAATCTGACCATCAACATAACCGGTAATACAATTACGCTCGCCCCTGACTAGACAGTCTACTGCTAATTCACTCATACGAGCTGCTAAGATAGCATCTAATGCAGATGGTGCACCACCGCGTTGTAAATATCCAAGAACAGTTAAACTCGGATCAAAGTAAGTGTGCCCTTTAATATACTCTTTAACCTCACCACTTGAGTAGGCACCTTCAGCAACAAGTATAATACTATATTCCTTACCCAATTGATGGGTTTTGTTAATATGTTCACATACCTCATCTAATGGCATTGGATATTCAGGAACTAACACAAGTTCCGCCCCACTCGCTAACCCAGCTTGTAATGCAATATGCCCAGCATGACGTCCCATGACTTCAATTATAGCTACTCGTTCATGAGAATTTGATGTATCACGAATACGTCCTACCGCATCAACTACAGTATTAAGTGCGGTATCAAAACCAATTGTATATTGCGTACCATTCATATCGTTATCTATGGTACAAGGAATTGTTATGGTAGGCTGACCAAGCCGCATCAAAGCTTCAGCACCAGCTTGTGATCCATCACCACCAATAACAATCAAGTGGTCGATACCAAAATCTTGTAATATTCGATAAGCACGTTTCTGAACCTCTAAATTTTTAAATTCTGGATAACGAGCCGTTCTGAGGATTGTACCACCTGTAGTAATAATACCGCCCACATCACGAGCGTGTAATGGTCTTACTTCACTATTAATAATTCCCTCAAAGCCTCGTTCTATACCATATACGTTAAAGCCCTCATGGATTGCTTTTCTTGTGATGGCACGGATGGCTGCGTTCATTCCTGGTGCGTCTCCGCCGCTTGTTAGTAATGCTATTTTTTTCATGTCTATGTCCCTTCTGCTGTTTTGGTTCAGCTTGTATGTCTTTAGACATAATTTCAATTATCTTGGGTTGTCTTCGCGCCTTAAATTGAACACCTATAGTGTCTAATTGACGCTCAATTGCTTTCATAAAATCATAGGTACGTCCATTAGTCGTATCCAATACATAATCACACTGTTTATATACTGGCTTCCATGCCTGAATCATATTATGAACAAAGGCAGAAACATTGGTATAATCCATCGTTGGCCGTTTGCCCACACGACGATTGACGCGACTAACAATTCGGTATTGTGCAGCTCGTATACCTATAATAAAGGAAAATTTCTTAAGCGATCGAAGTGTTCTATGTTCTATAGGAAAATTTCCACCTACACTAATGACGGCTTCATGATACAATGAAACCTTTTTAAGAACCTCTTGTTCAGCACGTCGAAATGCTTTTTCGCCAATTTTTTTATAAATTTCTGCAATGGGCAACCCAAAACGACCTTCCAAGACTCGATCGGTATCCACAAATTGCCATCCCTTTAAATCTGCGAGATTACGTCCAAAATGGCTTTTTCCACTTCCCATGGACCCAATGAGAATAATATTTCGTTTTACTATCATGTTACTTTTGCCCCTTATTCTTACGTTAAAATTTATTTTACTATAAATTTGTCATAAAAACAAAAATGAACATACAGTAATGAGAATTATTACTCATTATTGTATGTTCATTTTCTTTACGTTATTAATGGCGTAATCTTACATGTAAAGAATATACTATTTCCTTTTGTATCAACAGAAACAATCTGTATACGGCAATACTTTATATTCTGTTGTACCCTATTATACCAAGATAAGAAGGACTGACTTGTACCAACCAAAGTAAGATCTAATACATCATCATGACGAGAACTTGTCATGATGATTAGAGGATCTCTATTTATACTTTGATAAATATCATCTACCCAATATTCATGCAACAATAAAGATGAAATCAACTCATATGTATGAGAAGATAAAAATTGCTGTTTCACTGTTGTTTCCAATTGGTAATATTCAATTTCATCCACTAACGCTTCACATTTTTCTATATAGTATCTATATATCCATAATGAAGAAAAAGCAATCATAATGCTTATGCTACACGCTAGGAATATCTTCCTTAGGTTTGGTGTCATGCTGTTTTGTATGTCCATCCAAATGGAATGAACAAGGTCCATCTGCTTTTTCCACTTGTTGTTTTCCATCACAAATCACCTGTTTCATATGAGCTTGAATATATTGAACATATGAATGATAGGCTTCATCATTTGTTGCATCACCATCAACAGTAAACCCTCCATCAGAAAATTCTATATGTCGTAACGTAATACTTCCTTTTGTTGACATAGCTCCATCCAATAATGTAACAAAACAATATTGATCGTCTAATTGTTCGCCATGTTGTAACAACCGCGACATGGTATCTTCCATAGTATGATATTGATTCCGTATTTGCTTCGATTGTTCATCCATTTGTATTTGTTCGTACTTCGCTACCTGTTCAGTATAATTTTTATAAGAATAAATCCCCATGCCAAGACAAAAAACACTGAGTAATATAATCAATCCTGCAGCAGCGTATATATACAACCTATATTTACATAACCCAATATACCATCGTAAAGAACGGGGCATAAAATTTATTAATCTATCATTACCATCCTTGTCCAATCCACCGCAACCCCCGTGTCGCCATACCAATCGCCATATCCCAATCTAACTCACCTAGTTTACAACGTGTACGACCTCGTCCAAGAAACATCATAGGTATATACTCGGTATTGCCGTATACCTCTTGTAATGCACTAATATCAATACGCTGTTCTTCATTTAAATCATGAATATTATAAAAATGTATACCTTGAATTTCCTCTACTCCAAATCGCTGCAATATTTCTTCCATTTCAATCAATGCGGAGCTAATATCTGCACCATTTACCTTTACAATACAGTCCTTCACACAAGTGTCCTTCCACCACGCCCATAGATGCATGCCGGCTGGTTCTACGATACCTGTAACAGTTCCTGTTCTATGCATCAATCCATAAGTAACTGGTAATGGCCAACAATCAATAGTATCAACAGGTGCACATGTGTCGCGTATACCTTGGCGTAGCAATTCAAGTTCATGCCTATCTACAGCGGCTAAAAACAAATAATAATTATGTCGTGGATACTCTCTACGACAAGCATCAAGCTCAAATTCATGTTCGCCAAAATTAAATGTATCTTCTATATTCCACTTTATAAATTCTTTTACATCAAAATCATGGGGATCAAAGCTAGCCATCGTCATTTCTGTAGGTATACAAGCAACAATACTATATTCTCCCTCTTGAAGGTCATAGGTATTGATAAATTCAGCTATATCTTCATCAATTGTACTAGACCGTCTCATTTCCATTGCATCAGTAATAATCATAGTCTTATTTTCAATATGTGCAGTAGTAGCAACAATCCTATCATCAGTAATACAAAGACCTGTATGTATCTGTTTTTTCTCTTTCATAATGATATCCTCCTCAATATGGTTTTACACTAATAACCTCTAATGTATGATTTTCTTTTTCTTTTACATATATGTGAACACGACTTGCTACACCGTTTAAAACAGCATAGCTCATCACATGTTTAGGATTAGTAACCTTTGGATCTGCCTTAATATATATATGGGTAGTATCGTTTTTTTCCACATCAAGATCCTCGCTATAGTCCCATCGACCATCGTTATTACAATACGTAACGAACCATCGTACACCACGCTCTGCCGCATAATGAGATGCAATGAGTCTCATTTCCGCCTTTGTATTACTCAATGACAGAGTAGCAAGCCTATTCATTCCTAAAATAAGTACTAATAAAATGAGCATAATATATATGGCAACATAACTAACCATACCCGAAGAATACTCAGAGATGCTTTCGGTTTTTAAACCAATCTGAGTGTGTTGATACCGCCGTTGCCACCTCATAATTTGCTATTCCTCCATACCCTTTTGCATATTCTGTTTGACTATTAAACCGGTTATTGATAGACCACTTAAGAGTAACTAATCTATTAGGATTCATAGAAAACGGATTGACCGCATCAAGTCTACGCTTATCGTCAGTGCCTATGATGCGGCTTCCACTCAACGGTTGCAAGCTACCATCACTTAATTTTCTATATAGGGCCCTTCTAGTAACTGTAAACGCTGTACGACTTGTATCATTGACAGATAAAAGGTTCTCCTTATCGTTAATGGATACTATAGAATTATTCCAAATAATATGCGCCACAATAGCACGCCTTGTATAACGACCATCCTCTAACATGGCCATACTATCATCGATTCGCTCGGTCCATATATAGCACGTCATACATATGGTCACGACCATGAGAATAACGAGAGAACTAATCAAAACGCTAATAAGTAGAGATGGTAATATAAATCCATTAGATGATTCATTCCTATGATTTTCAATGATGACTCGGTCCAAGAAACGTAGATATTTCATAAATAGTAACTCCATTATCAACGGCTTGTACGCTAAATCGTAGTATAGATACACCATTGACCACTTCTTCTGTGGTACTTTGTTTAAACGTTATATTAGACAAATTATGTCCATTCAATGACGAGATATTTCCTGTTGTTGGCATTTCTCCAGAATCATACATCGATTTTCCGGCCTCTATACAAGAAACTGTATCTTGCAATGTATAGTCATCAATATACGATGTGTGCACCATCGATAATGTATTACTCAATATACAAAGAATGGTTGGCAATATAAACAATACCAAGGTTACCGCTATAAGTGCATCACCATATAAAAATCCAGATTCTCCTGTTAGTAATCTATATTGGGTCTTTTGATATTTTATTATTTGTACACATGTCATAATCACAATGATTCCCACCGAATCCGCCCCGTTTGTACAGAAATCCATATGCGATTTTTCGCACCTGTTTGCATGTCTTGTAAAATAAATTCAGTTCCATCATAGGGCAATCCATAAGCAGAAAAATAAACGCGCTTCATAGTATGAGCACTTTCTATATGTTCAGGCAATTCTATCTCTACATGATGCTGCATAAGCCCTTCTTGAATTGAATAAGAATGTTTCTTTAAAATAAATTCCCCCTGTGCCATTCGATCATCTCGGTGTCCTAACATAGCCCATAGTTGAACATTCTTAATAGCTAATACAACTTCTTCAGTACTTCTATTCAACTCATGGCGTGATGGTATGGTAACGATACTACTTAGGCCTATCCCAACCAATGATAATAATATAGTAAGCGCCACAAGCCATTCTACTAGTATAGAGCCATTACAATAGCCTCTATGTGTTGTATCACAGACCAATATATCGCCTCCCACACATTAGCAAAATGCAAAGCATTCCATGCGCCAACACATAAGAAAGGGCCAAAAGGAATATACCGTCTACATGTATTACGAATACTATATAAGCTGGCGAGATAGAGGACACTAGCAAAACAAGAAACGTAAATCATAACAATAATTTGTATGCTTGTCAGCCATATGGATATAGCAGTCATCCATTTAATATCGCCCCAACCAATACCGCCTCGACTCAGTATGCGTAATGCTATACTGATACTAGCAACGATTAAAACATGTACACAGGTGTCGATGACTGCATACTGTTCAACGATGCTATAAAGGACACCTATAATCGTAAGAGCGATAGCACCTTCATCAGGTAATATAAAATATAGCTTATCAATGGTAGCACCTATTACGAGAAATAGTGAAAAGAAGCTATAACATATTATTTCAAATAGTGTGTAATCCTTATACATTAATGGGATTACAATTGACATTATCCATATAGCTAAACAGATATATTCCTTTCTCCCTTTCATTGCAAAATCCTTTATGTTTCAGGGGCTGTAACAACTACAGACTTACCGGCATTACCAGCAACTTGTTCATAGGTAATAACGTATTCCTTACCTTTTGTAGTTTTAACATGCTCTGTTAAATAACCTTCTTGATATAATTTTTCTACCGTTGGTGGCGTATCTAAACTTTTATCAATCATGTAGAGTTGTGTCGCATTACGTATGATTTGCATATCTGCCACTTGTTTTGCATTCTTTGCCTTATCAGCAGCGGACATAAATTGAGGCATTGCAATAGCGGCCAAAATAGCAATAACAGCTACCACCACCATAAGTTCTACCAATGTGAATCCACCTTGTTTAGTTCGTTGTATACGACGCAAACTAATATATCTAAAAAACGATCGTTCTAATTGAGTTAGTAGTTCTCTACAATAAATAAGCATATTGAGAAATCTCCTTTCATTGACCACCTAATGATGATATTGATGTAAATAATGGATACATAACGGATATAACGAGGATTGCAATGCCAACGCCCATAATGGTGAGGAGTATAGGTTCCATTAGGCGCTCCAATCTTGCTATATATTGTGTTAACAAAGATTCATAATAGTGACTACAATGATTCAGCATGGCTACTAATTCACCACTTTCTTCTCCAACGGCGACCATTTGCCATATAAATGTATTCCCTACAGATGATGATTTTAAACTTTCACCAAACGAATATCCTTTACAAAGCATGTCATAAACATGATTACTACAGGATTCACCATACAAATTTCGCCATATATGCTTTGTAATATCTATAGTGTTGATAATTGAAATTCCCGAATCTAGCAATAACGACCAAATATGTAAAATATTTGTGTAATATATAGATGTTAAAAATGTATTATGTTGAGCCAACCGCCATAACCATCTATCAAATATATATCGAATTGTAGATTGTTTAAAAGCATATATGAGTATTCCAATAAGAAGCGCATGCACACTAATATAAAATAATGGATGTTCTCGAAGGGAAGTTCCTAATACAAATAAACCTTTTGTCATCCACGGTAATTCTATATGCATAGTTGCAAATACGCGGGTAAACGATGGAATAATAAATAATATAGTAACCAAGAAAAATACATTCATAAGCACCAGTAAGAATAGAGGATATGAAATAGCACTTATTATCTTTTGTTGGTATTTTCGTTCTCGTTCATAATAAGAAGCTATATACTGCAAAGCGTCCCCCACATTCCCTGAAATTTCACCACTTTCAAGCAATGCCAAGGCTATAGGAGGAAATCCTTTTTCTCGAAGAGCCTCTGATAAAGGTTGGCCTCGTTGTATACCCTCGTATAAAGAGCGATATAACATCGTTTTCGAGCCATCCATTAAAAGTTCTAGCGAACGCCTGAGTGAAATACCTGATTGTAGTAGTAATCCCAGTTGATATGCTGTGGTGCTCACTTGTTTATGATTCCAACGTACCGATTTACTAGACGATCTAGCTATACTACAAATGATATATCCTTCTAACTTGAGTTTAGTGCTAACCTCATCCTCCGAATCGGCCCATAATAGGCCTTGTATTCTTTTCTTGTCTGTTGTTATCGCTGTGTATTCATAGGCATTCATGTAATCCCTCTATGATAATTGTTGTTCCAATAAATCATGTAATTGACGAACCGATCCATATTGCGTTTTCACATCACGCACCGCCATTTCTAATGTTTTCATGGGTGCCTGTGTTTCTTGAATCGAAACGATTTGGGGCTCTTTTCGATTTCTAATTAGATTTGCCACTGCATTCGTATTTAACAGGATATCCCGGATTGTTATAAACGAGGTTTCCCATCGTAGTAATCGTTGACATATAACTGCACGCAATACTTGTGATACTTGACTACGCACTTCATCTTGTTGTTCTCCAGGAAATAAGGATATCATGCGTTGCACTGCCATAACTGCACGTTGTGTATGCATGGTCGCTAGCACCAAATGCCCAGTTTCCGCAGCATGCAATGCAGCCTCTAATGCATCTCGGTCCCTCAACTCTCCTACCATAATGACATCCGGATCCTCCCGTAAGGCATCACGTATTCCGTGTGCCATCGAATCAACGTCAATTCCAAGTTGACGTTGATGGATGATTGACTGTAATGGTATAAACTCATATTCCACAGGATCTTCTAGCGTTATTATGTGTTTATTCATAGTTTCATTTATATATTCTATGCAACAAGCTAAGGTATATGATTTACCACTACCTGTAGGGCCTGTAACAAGGACTAACCCATCATGATATTCACAAATTTGTTTTAATACATCGCTATCTTTTGATGTATCCATCGATAAATTAGCATGACAGAGTAGTCTCAATGTTCCACATATTCTATGATTAGCCCTATAAATATGAGCCCGAATTCGAATGCCATTACTGGTGAAAGCATTATCTACAGAGTGCCATTCATCATGTATGCTTCCACATCGTTGTAATACATCTTTGATCATATCTATACTACAAATGCTTGAAATAGATTGTAATCCATTAGCAGCCCGAATATAAATCAGCATTCCCTCCTCTAAATGTATATCAGTAGCACTATGTTGCAGCGCTATGGAAATCACATCATCTATGGTTATCACTGAATCAGTTGTAACTACACAATCACAATAAGATGCCTGCACGATGTACCTCCTCTACTGTTGTAATGCCAGTATTAATAGCAATCTTCGCTGAATCTTGCAATGAAACATACAAATATGTATCAACATGATTCCAATCAATATCGCTAGATGGTATCTCTACATATTCAAACAAACCTAACCGTCCTTGATAAGAATTCGTAGTGCTATTAATACGTCTCACGAGGCGCTGCGATAGTGAGCCAATTAACGTAGCATGTAATAAATATGGTTCGACCCCCATATCAATAAGGCGTCCAATAACACCTAGTGCGGTATTCGTATGAACCGTGGTAATTACACGATGTCCGGTTAAAGCAGCTTTTACAGCTAGCTGTGCCGTCTCATTGTCTCGTATTTCACCAATCATAATAGAATCAGGATCTTGCCGTAATACAGTGCGTAGCCCTTTGGAAAAGGTGAATCCAATCTTTTCATTAATCCCTATTTGAATAGCTCCATCAATTGCCGCTTCTACAGGATCCTCTAAACATATCAGTTTTGTTTCTTTTAAATTCAACATGCGTAACATGGCATATAAGGTGGCCGTTTTACCACTTCCCGTAGGCCCACAAATGGTAATAAGACCATAAGGTCGTTTTAGTAATGCGGTAATCTTTTCCTGTAAATTAACCGACATACCAAGTTCTAATAGATTTTTGTGCACTCCTTCATTTCCCATTAGGCGACACACGATAGCCTCACCATACAAACTAGGCAAACTAGATACACGCATGGTTACAGCATACGATTTAGCCGTCCATTCCCATCGCCCATCTTGAGGCAATCTCTTTTCGCTAATATCCATGCCACTGAATACCTTGATGCGGTTCACAATCATATCCGCATCAGTAGCATCGATAAACATATAATCCGTTAATAATCCATCAATTCTCAATCGCACTTGTACGCCATCCGGAATAGGATCAAAATGTATATCACTAGCACCAACCGTAACGGCATACGTAATGATTGAGTCTAATGCAACATCTACATACAATGTCACCCCCTCCTTCATACCTTGCGGTGTGTTTATACATCACCTTTGCTCATTGCACTATGTAATTCTGTATACTAAGAAAAACTCCTCTTTATTTCTAAATAATCCACAATGCGTGTATATGTATGCTAAGGGATAGCAAAAAAAGAGACTCTCTTGAGTTTTTTACTACTCAAGAGAGTCTCTTTTCTTATCTAGTATTTTACTCTAGAACAGAATGTATTATTCTATTTTTTCAAATTATAGAATACTGCATCGCCTTTATATTGTGCAGTTTCATATAACATTTCTTCAATGCGAAGTAATTGATTATATTTAGCAACACGTTCAGAACGAGCAGGAGCACCTGTTTTAATTTGGCCCGCATTAACAGCCACCGCAATATCTGCAATAAATGTATCTTCTGTTTCGCCGGAACGATGAGATACTACGCATGTGTAACCAGCACGTTTTGCTGTTTCCATAGCGTCAAAGGCTTCTGTTAATGTGCCAATTTGATTTACTTTTACTAGAATGGAATTAGCTACGCCAAGGTCGATACCCTTTTCAAGACGTTTTGTATTAGTAACGAATAAATCATCACCTACAAGTTGAACGCGCTTACCAAGACGTTCTGTTAATACTTTCCAGCCATCCCAATCTTCTTCTGCAAGGCCATCTTCGATAGATACGATAGGATATTTATCGACTAAGTATTCATAGAAGTCAACCATTTCACTAGCGCTCAATACTTTACCTTCGCCTTCTAGATGATATTTACCATCTTTATAGATTTCACTAGAAGCCACATCGAGAGCCAATTTAAAATCTGTACCAAGTTCATAACCAGCACGTTTAATAGCTTCACAGATTACCTCTAAAGCTTCTTCATTAGAAGCTAAGTTTGGTGCAAAACCGCCTTCATCGCCTACAGCAGTGCTGAGACCTTTATCGTGAAGTACGGATTTCAATGTATGATATACTTCTGCACAACTACGCAATGCATCGCTAAATGTTTTGGCCCCTACTGGCATAATCATAAACTCTTGAAGGTCTACATTATTATCAGCATGAGCTCCACCATTTAGAATATTCATCATAGGAACAGGAAGTTCTTTAGCATTAAAACCACCTAGATATAAGAACAAAGGCAAATCTAAAGATTCAGCAGCAGCTCGTGCTACAGCCATAGATACACCTAAAATTGCATTGGCTCCCAAGTTAGCTTTGTTATCTGTGCCATCAAGTTTAAGCATTAAATTATCAATCGCCACTTGTTCAGTCGCATCATAGCCGATAATGGCAGGTCCAATTTTAGCATTTACATTGTCTACAGCTTGTAGAACACCTTTACCACCATAGCGTTTTTTATCGCCATCGCGAAGTTCTACTGCTTCAAACATCCCTGTGGATGCACCAGAAGGGACTGCTGCTGTTGCAATTGTACCATCTTCCAAACATACTTCTACTTCTACTGTAGGATTACCACGAGAATCCAAAATTTCACGAGCTACGACTTGTTCAATTACTGCCATAATACTACCTCTTATTTATATACTAAATTAATCTAATAACAAACTTTCACCGGTCATATCACTAGGCTGATCAATATGAGCCAAAGCTAACATAGTCGGTGCAATATCACATAATTTACCTGATTTAAGTTGCTTATGTATATCCTGAGCCCCCACTAAAATCAATGGCACAACATTCGTTGTATGGGCTGTATGAGGTTTTCCCGTCTCATGATTGACCATTTGCTCTGCATTACCATGATCGGCGGTAACTAAAAGCTGACCTCCCACCTCTAATATAGCCTTTGCAATACGTTCTAATCCTGCATCCACAGTTTGAATTGCTTTCACTGCAGCTTTAAAATCTCCAGTATGACCTACCATATCTGGATTTGCATAATTTAGGATAATCATATCGTATTGACCACTATGAATAGCATCAACGACCTTATCGGTTACCTCAGGAGCACTCATTTCAGGTTGTAAATCGTAGGTTGCCACTGCTGGAGAAGGCACAAGAATGCGGTCTTCACTTTCAAAGGGAACCTCATTACCACCATTAAAGAAATATGTTACATGTGCGTATTTCTCTGTTTCAGCAATGCGTAATTGACGATAGCCCCCATCAGCAAGGACTTCACCTAATGTATGATGTAACGTATCCTTTTCATAGACAATATGAACAGGCAATCCATCTTCATACTTGGTCATTGTCGCCATAAAGATAGATATAGGTTCTCGTTTAAAACCTTCAAAATCAAGTAATGTTAAAGCCTTCGTCAATTCACGAGCTCTATCAGGTCTAAAGTTACAGAAGATAACTGCATCTCCATCAGAAATCATTCCTTTTGGATCGATAACTGTAGGCACTACAAATTCATCATTAACACCATCATTATAGGATTGTGTAACTGCGTCACATGCAGAATTAGCCTTATTACCAACACCATTGACAATAGCATTATAGGCTAGCTCCACACGGTCCCACCGGTTATCGCGATCCATCCCATAGTAACGGCCACTTACAGTAGCAATTTTCCCACAGTTTATATCGGACATAAAGGATTCTAAATCCTTAAGATAGGTTAATGCTGATTGTGGTGGCACATCGCGTCCATCGAGAAGCACATGAACATATACCTCTTTAATTCCTTCATGTTTAGCACCAGCAATTACGGCCTTAATATGCTCTAAAGAACAATGTACATTGCCATCAGATACAAGGCCAATAATTTGTAATTTACCATGCTTAGCATGCTTGTATAACTCTTGTATTACAGGTTTTTGAAAAAACTCGCCACTCTCTACATCCTTCGTAATACGCGTTAAGTCTTGATATACAATACGGCCGGAACCAAGGTTGAGATGTCCAACTTCTGAATTGCCCATTTGCCCCTCTGGCAAACCGACTGCAAGACCTGAAGCTTGTAATGTTGTATGAGGATACGTATCCCACAAATAATTAAAATAACTTGGTTTTGCTTGTACTACGGCATTCGTCGTATCTGTTTGGTCTCCCATACCAAAGCCATCTAAGATGACTAGCATTACGGGTGCCTGTAATTTTGCCATATTTATACCTCTAGTATGTTATTTACTTACGTCTTGAGCCGCCATGATGATTTCATTAAATTCATCCACAATTAACGAAGCGCCTCCAACGAGGGCCCCATCAATATTAGGCTCACTTAAAATTTCACGCGCATTATTAGCCTTTACACTACCACCATATTGAATTCGAACTGATTCAGCTACAGCAGAGGTATATAGTTCCGCTATATAATCACGTATAGATTTACATACTTCCTCTGCTTGATCGGCAGTCGCAGTCTTGCCCGTACCAATAGCCCAAATTGGTTCATAAGCGATAATCAATTGTTCCACTTGATCCGCTGGAATATCTTGTAATGCACATTGTAATTGTCCGTGAATGAAAGAAATCGTTTCATTTGCCTCTCTCTGAGCAAGGCTTTCACCAACACAGACAATAGGTTGTAAATTATGATGAAATGCACTCTTAATCTTTTCATTTACCATAGCATCAGTTTCACCATAGTACTCACGGCGTTCAGAATGTCCAATGATGACATAAGACACACCGAGTTCCGTTAACATCAACGGAGAAACTTCGCCAGTAAATGCACCCGCATCATGATAATCCATATTTTGAGCCCCTACGCCAACCTGTGTATCTCTTGTTAAGGACACAGCTCTCTCAAGCGCAGTAAAGGGCGGACAAACAACTACTTCACAGTCCAAGTTTTTATCACCTAGAAAACTAGTAAATGCTTCAATCAAGATAGAACCAGATGCAATGGTCCCGTTCATCTTCCAGTTTCCTGCAATAATTTGTTTTCTCATATTATGCCTCTGTTAAAGCAGCAATACCTGGCAAAACCTTACCTTCCAATAATTCAAGGGATGCACCGCCACCAGTCGAAATATGGCTAATTTTATCTGCTAAACCACTTTTTTCAATAGCAGCTACAGAATCACCACCACCAACGATAGTCATAGCATCAGACTCTGCAACGGCTTTAGCTACTGCATTCGTACCAGCTGCAAATTTTTCCATTTCAAACACGCCCATAGGGCCATTCCAAATGATAGTTTTCATATTAGCCAATGCTTCTGTATATAGGTCACGTGTTTTAGGACCAATATCCAAAATCATCCAACCATCTTCAATTTTATCCACATCCACAATTTTTGTATTAGCATCATTGCTGAAAGCATCTGCCACTACGGCATCGATAGGGGTCAATAATCTAGCACCTGCAACGCGTGCTTCCATAACTAAATCTGTAGCGATAGCATCTTGACCTTCTTCATATAAGGAACTGCCAATGTTACAACCTTGAGCCTTAATGAAAGCATTCGCCATACCGCCGCCGATAATCATAACATCTACTTTAGGTAATAAATTGGAAATAACAGAAATTTTATCTGTTACCTTAGCACCACCAATGATAGCTGCCATAGGAGTTTTAGGATGTACAACGGCAGCACTTAATGCATCGATTTCTTTTTTGAGTAAGAATCCTGCCCCCATAGGGATGTAATCAGCAATGCCAACTACAGATGCTGCATTACGATGGGATACACCAAATGCATCATTGATAGCTACATCCGCAAGAGATGCTAATTGTTTAGCAAACGCTGGATCATTTTTTGTTTCTTCGTTATGGTAACGTAAGTTTTCAAGCATCAATACATCGCCAGGTTGTAATGCCTCAACGGCTTCTTCTACCTTAGGACCAACACAATCATCGACAAATGCAACTGGTTTGTTGATAAGCTCAGATAAACGTTTAGCACAAGGAGCCAATGTCATATCCGGTTTACGTTCCCCCTTTGGACGGCCAAAGTGAGATGCTAAAATAACTTTTGCATTATGGTCGATTAAATATTTGATTGTTTCTAGTGCACCACGGATACGGGTGTCATCAGTGATGACACCATCCTTCATAGGCACATTGAAATCCACACGTACAA
>ENA-OWLZ01000015-OWLZ01000015.1-metagenome-genome-assembly--contig:-NODE-15-length-46308-cov-7.954922_pt1 | contig 46308 bp, 41 predicted proteins | sample MGYA00245341_ERZ651117 | MGnify/ENA primary metagenome ERZ651117 (study PRJEB26857, sample SAMEA4031763) | metagenome | biome: human; feature: oral; material: saliva | place: Philippines | collected 2014 | study... | reverse complement strand
GGAACATGTCAAGCGCATAAAACTTAGGTTTTGAGGCATCTGTTCCTGTCTTAAAAGTGTGATGGTCAGCCCAGTATTTTTGCCACTTGGGCTCGATTTCTTTATGATTGTAAAAACTCATGGTTTCTCTCCAATATTCGTAATGCTTCTATTATAGCATTTTTGAGGGATTTTTAAAGATGGTAAGGGAAGTTTAAGAGGAACTTGACCCTAGTTTAGTTTGCGTTTTTTTGCGTTTTTGTGTTGAAAAATAGCAAAAAGATGCTATACTAGTATCAGAAAGCAGGTGACTCATGTATCAGGAACAACGGCTTGAGAGAATTTTAGTGCTCTTGGAAGAGCGAGGAAACCTATCTGTCAAGGAAATGGTTGATGAATTAGGAGTTTCCAAAGATACTGTCAGAAGAGATTTCGACTGTCTCAGTCAGAGGAATCTGGCTCAACGTACCCATGGTGGTATTCTTCCAGTTAAAAACACCAGTGTTCTTGGCTTCCAAGAACGTCAGAAAGAACTCACAGAAGATAAGAAAAAAATGGCAGACCTGGCGCTTAACTTCATCAAAGAACAATCTCTACTTTTTTTCGATGTTTCTACCTTGATGCTTGAAGTTTCACAGAAATTAACTAAGAGCGTCACTGTTTACTCCCACTCCTTGGATAATGCCTTGGTCCTAAGTGGTAAGGAAGGGATTGATTTTCATCTCTTGGGAGGCAAATTCTACACTAAAAATCGCTTCTACTATTCACTTCACGAAGCACAGATCTTGCAACATCTACAATTTGACATAGCTTTCTTTGGAGCGGCTAGTCTCAGTCAAGGATTGGTTAGCTTTGAAGATGAAGAAGATGTTGCTGTCAAACAGCTAGCCATGCAGGCTGCCAGAACCAAGATACTTATTGCTGAATCTGATAAATATGAAAAGCATTCCAAATATATCTTGGGTAAACTTGAGGATTTTGACTACTGGATTACTGATAAGGAGCCTGATCCTGATTTAGTAAAATCCCTAAAAGGCAAGGTAACAATTTTATATGATGGAAAGGATAGCGATTATGAGTAATATTCGTTTGATTATCAGCGATATTGATGGGACTATTCTCACTAGTAAACACCAGGTAGATGAGCAACTGATCAAAGTGATGCCAGAACTTGAAAAAGCAAAGATACCTTTTGTTTTAGCTTCTGCCCGCTCTCCACTAGGAATGCAACCAATCGCTCATAAACTGGGACTTCATGAAAACCCTATCGCCTGCTACAACGGTGCCTTAGTACTTGAGGGTGATCGTACAATCATAGAACATCCTGTGGATAAATCTGAAATTCAAAAATTTCTTAACTACTTATCCACAGATTATCCAAGTGTTTCTGTGAATATCTACTCTGGCAAGGATTGGATTACCAACCAACTAGACAAATGGTCTCAGTTGGAAGCAAGCATCACGGGCGAATCTCCCATTATTAAGGAACTCCAAGACACTGTCTCAGATTCAAAGCCTCCTATCCACAAGCTATTGTTGATTGATGAGGCTGAAGTTATCCAGGACCTCCACCAAAAACTCCTAAGCATGGATTTTCCACAGACAGCCTTCTACTTATCCAAAGAAAACTACCTTGAAGTCACAGCCAAACATGTTTCTAAAGAACATGCTCTCCTTGAGGTTGCTAAGTATTATGACATTCCTCTTGAACAAGTTATGACTATTGGTGATAATTTCAACGATAGTCCTATGCTGGCTCTGGCTGGCCTAGGAGTTGCTATGGGCAATGCACCTGAGGGAGTCAAGGAGACTGCAAACCTAGTGACTGCCTCAAATGATCAACATGGAGTAACACAAGCTATCATAGAGCATGTGTTAAACTAAGCCAATATCGAATGGTGGGAACAACCTTTAATCGCCAACTCGAATTTTAGGACAAAAGGAAAGGTGCCCAAAGGGTCCTTTTCTTTTTTCAACGAAAAAAGCCTTACTCTTTCGAATAAGGCCAAGATTTTCTAAAGGTAAAGAAGGAGGCCCACAAGAATTCCAAGGACATAGCCTGCCAAAACATCACTAGGATAATGAACACCACCTAGCACGCGCAAAATAGCCAAAATTGCTGCAAGAAAAAGCATAGTCCCACCTAGACACGGATTAAGCAATAAGGAAAACATGGCAATGGCTGTTGCTGAAAAAACGTGACGGCTAGGAAATGACTTGCCGAGACTGTCCTTCTTAATAAGGGGCTGAATGTTCCAGGTCTGATAAGGGCGTGGGCGATTATAAAGGCTACGACCAAGAGAAAGAAGAAAAAAACCTCCTCCCATAATAAGCTCAGTCGTAAAAAGAACGAACCAGCCATCCCTATGCCAAAGCCAAATAAGTAGTAAGGGAAAGAGCAGATAGAAAATTCTGGTTATAGCCTTATTCACCCCTTCTAAAACCTTGGCATAAGAACGTAAGGGCCTGCTAAGCCTATCATAAAATTGTTTGTAATTCATCATCATCCTTTAGAAAAAGGGAGTGAAACAGAACTAAATTAAAAATTAGTTTCTAGTCTCACCCCCAAAGTTTGATTAACTAGTCTATAGACTAGTTTAAAGTTCAGCGACTTGGTAGAGTTCAAGCTCAGCAGCTGTTTCTGAACCAAACATGTTAATCATGATTTTAACCTTGTTGTTTTCAATTTCTACAACACGGCCTTCTTGACCCATAAAGGCACCATCGATGATTTGAACCATGTCACCAACCTTAATATTCGTATCAAAGACATCAACTTTTTGACCCATTGAAATCAAGATTTGACGGATTTCTTCTTCCAAAAGTGGTGTTGGTTTAGAACGGTTTCCGTGAGAACCAACGAAACCAGTAACGTTCGGAGTATTACGAACAACAAACCATGCTTCGTCTGTCATTACCATCTCAACAAGAACATAACCAGGGAAGCGGTTTTCTTCCACTTCTTTAACTTTACCGTTTTTCTCAACATTGACAGTTTGAGTTGGAATTTCAACACGCAGGATATTTTCAAGCATGTTATAAGTTTGAGCACGTTGCAAAAGATTTTCTTTAACTTTATTTTCGTATCCTGAATAGGTTTGAAGGACGAACCAGCCCTTGTCGAATGAATCTAGCATTTTAGGATTCCTTTCTTTGTTCTAAATGACATTTAAACACCATTGACCATCAATCTTCTAGGCTCAAGCGTTAAATGTAAATGAATGCCTATGTTTTAATTCAAAGCGTAATAAAAAAGCCTGTTGGCCCTTGTTATCGCTTTTTATCTGCATTTATTATAACAAAAAAGAGCAGGCATTCCCACTCTTTTTGTGTTTTCTTTAGAAAAAGTTAATCAGTGCTGACATAGCGCGACTCAACAATTCATCAAACGCATAGATGATGACAGTGAAGAACGCAGTATACTCAAGAACTGAAATAAAATCGTGCCAGCGTTGTTTACGGTCTGGCCAAGTCGTGTCTTTCAAGACTTTGAAAATACTTCCAGTTTGTCTCACGGTGTCTCCTATCTTGTTTCCTTATGCAAGGTGTATTTTTTACAATGTTTACAAAATTTGTTAACTTCTAGTCGTGTTGGTTTGGGGGTACTACTGACATTAATTGAGTAGTTTCGGCTCCCACATTCAGCACACGCTAGGCTTGCTTTTTTCTGTGCCATAACGCCTCCGTTCTTTTTATCTTACCACTTTTAACTGCAATTGACAAGCTATCTGAATAGACCTGAGAAGGAGTCTGAAATCTTATCCCATAGACTGCTTGCTTGATCTTTGACATCATTGACAACATCTGAAGCCTTGTCTGTCCATGACTTGTTATTGCTATTACGAGAGTCATTTGGATCTGCCGTATAGTCTAGTGTTTGACCATCAGCCGCATAGGCATTTTCAACGGTAAACTCATTACCTGGTGTATTTGGCAAAACGTCTGCAGCGATATAGCTGAAAATAGTTGAAGCTGTTCCCGAGCTTGCTCCTGTTAAGTAGTGACTCTCGTCAGTCTTATCAAAACCAATCCAAGTCGTCATAACCACATCAGGAGTATAGCCAATTACCCACTGGTCACTGGTCAAATCCTTGTTGAATTCAGCCTGAACAGTACCTGTCTTACCTGCCATAGTGTAACCCGTGTAGTTGGCATTAACAGCGGAACCATTTGAGAAGGTACCGAGCATCATACTGGTCATCTGGTTAGCTACAGACTGGCTAACGACACGTTTAGACTTCTTACTATGGGTAGCAATGATATCACCACTAGCATTTTCAATCTTCGTTATGAAATAAGCTGTGTTCATCACACCACCATTGGCAAAAGTCGCATAAGCCTGAGCCATTTGTAGAGGACTGGCTGTCACACCACCACCGAGTGAGATCCCTAATTCTTCTGGGACATTGTCAAAGTTAAGACCGAATTTCTGACCGTAACTAATCCCTTTTTGAATACCGATTTGGTTAAAGAGATAGACTGCCGGAATATTGTAAGAATTGGCCAAAGCTTGATACATCGGCACATCCTCAGTCTCAACACCACCATAGTTGGTTGGGGTATAGCCATTATAATCAATTGGCGTATTAGGAAGGTCCTTATTGATGCTCCATCCTGAAGCCAGAGCTGGAGCATAGACTACCAAAGGTTTGATTGTTGAACCAGGACTACGCTTCCCTTGGGTTGCATAGTTGAAATTACGGAAGGTTGTATCACTTGTACCACCTACACGACCTACCAAACCACGGACTGCTCCAGTTGATGGATCAAGCGCTACGCTAGCTGACTGGGCTGTACTACCATCACTTTCTGACGTTGGGAAGAGATAGGTGTTTTCATAGGTCTGCTGCATATTAGCTTGTGAGTTGGCATCCATCTCTGTATAAATTTTGTAGCCATTTTTAACAATTTCATCCTCACTCAAGCCATAAGTCTTCGTAGCTTCTTCAATGACAGCATCAAAGTAAGACGGATACCTATAGTCATCACCTGTTCCTTGATAAGTATCATCCAAGCGACTAGCCATATCAACTCCAGCTGCACTATCAGCATCAGCTTGACTCAACTTCTTATCATCTACCATATTGGCAAGAACAGTGTTTCGACGGTTGGTCGCATTTTGGATATTATCAATCGGATTGTAAATTTCAGGCCCCTTAAGCATACCTGCGAGTGTCGCTGCCTCATCCACCGTTAGATTAGCAGCACTTGTCCCGAAATATTTTTGGCTAGCATCTTCAACACCCCAAACACCATTTCCGAAATAGGCGTTATTGAGATACATGGTAAGGATTTCTTGCTTACTATATTTCTTGGTTAATTCCAGAGAAAGAAAGAATTCCTTGGCCTTACGAGTGACTGTCTGTTCCTGAGTCAAAAAGGCATTTTTAGCCAACTGTTGCGTGATGGTCGAACCACCACCAAATCGACCCATAGAAACCATGGCTAGGAGGAAACGTTGGACGTTAACCCCACTATTTTTGTAGAAGGTACGATCCTCCGTTGCAATGACGGCATTCTCTAGGCTATCACTAATAGCATCTAGCTCCACATAAGTCCCTTTTTGCGCTGACAATGAACCAGCTTGATTGCCTTCTTTGTCATAGATAACCGTAGTAGCCTTCAAGGCATCCTGAAGATCTGAAACATTGGTCGTCTTAGCGATATAGAAGAGATAGGAGCCTACTGTCAGAACCAACATGGCTACCAAGATAAAAAGAATTTTACCAATATGATAGCGACGCCAGAAACGGCGAATAGGATTTCTTGGCGAAAGAGTGAATTTGCTCAAGAAAGCCTGAACCTTACCTAGGGGTTTGGTCGTGTCAATAGGTTTCTTTTGCTTAGAACGTTGGTAACGAGAAGTCCCTTGACTTTCTCGTGACATATCTAGTTCTTCAACGGCTTGTTCAACCTCATCAGGCTTCTTGGCAAAGAACCCTTTTATCTTATCTTGTAAATACTTCGATTTTTCAGCAGGCTGGGATTCCTTACCCTTTCCGCTAGTTTCTTCTTTAAAAAGTTTGTTTTTTAGATTATCAAAAAATGTCATAGCCATATTATACCAACTTTTTACAGATTCTGTCCTCTTTTAAACGTTCATGATATAATGAAACCATGACTTTACACGTAGAAATTATCAATCCCTATCCTGCAACAACTGTCAAAGAATTACTAGAAACCAAGCTCCTCATCCCTCGTAAGATTCGTCATTTCCTACGCACGAAAAAACATGTCCTCATCAACGGAGAGACCATTAATTGGCAGAGTCCCGTTAAAAAAGGCGATAAGATTAGCCTGACCTTTGACACAGAGGACTATCCTAATAAAACTATCCCTATGGGAGACGCCAATTTGGTAGATCCTCTCTATGAGGATTCGCATATCATCGTGGTCAATAAGTCTGAAGGAATGAAGACGCATGGCAATGAACCCACAGAAATCGCTCTTCTTAACCATGTTTCAGCTTATTGTGAACAAACCTGTTACGTCGTTCATCGACTAGATAGGGAAACTAGTGGGGCTGTACTTTTCGCTAAAAATCCGTTTATCCTGCCAATTCTTAACCGGCTTTTAGAAGATAAGATGATTCAGCGTCAATACTGGGCATTGTCTGAAGGTAAATTTCAGACCAAAAAAACTGTTTATAAGGACAAGATTGGACGCGACCGCCACGATCGTAGAAAACGGGTGGTTGATTCTAGAAAAGGGCAGAGTGCCTATACAACCGTCACATGCCTCAAAACCTTTGAAGGAGCCAGTCTGGTCAACTGTCAACTAAAAACCGGCCGGACCCACCAAATTCGTGTGCATCTGGCCCATCACGGTCATGCCATTCTGGGGGACCCACTTTACAGCCATCAGCCAGCATCTCGACTCATGCTACACGCGCACACTCTTAGTTTCACTCACCCCTTAACGCTCGAAAAAGTTACTGTGCAGGCTATATCAGAAAGTTTTGAACAAGTGTTGAGAAATCACAAACCATAGAAGCAAGCTCACTTTCAGACATGGTGCGCAAAGATTATCCTAATGATCCTCTAGTGATAAGACAGTGGAAGCTTGCAAATAAGTTGCTTTTATTGACTTCAAAAGCCTTGACCACCTTGAATCTCCCTTTACATTATGTTATCCTTTACATATCATTTAAAATTTAAGGGGTATTTAATTATGAATCCAGTCGATCAATGGCTAGCAATTAACGCCAAGTATTTTCCAACAGAACAAGTTCAGTACATCCGCCAACGTCTTGAGGCACTTCCTGAACAACAACTTTCAATGCTTTACGCAATCAGCTTCCAAGATCCTACGATGATGCTTATTATCTCACTTTTTGGTGGTTCTCTTGGAATCGACCGCTTTATGTTGGGGCAAGTTGGTCTTGGTATCGGTAAGCTTTTGACATGTGGTGGTTGTGGTATCTGGGCAATCGTTGACTGGTTCCTCATCATGGATGCTACTCGCCAATCAAACGCTCAAAAACTTTTTGCTGTTATTGGGTAATGAAAAGCTATTTCACACGCTTGTGGGCCTACCACCAGCGTTTTTTTAGATTATATCTCTTAGTTTTAATGGCAATTTACGGAGTCTACCTTTTACATCTCCCAACACCACTCAGCCTTATCCTAAAGCCTTTAGGACTCAAGAGTTGGAGCGCAGGTCTAACACGCGCTAGCGTTAGACTACTACACCTAGATTGGCAAGGAGCCTGGGACTATAATCCACTGATATACCCTCTAGTGGTCTACATCTTAACCTATTTCTTTCTCTTTCCCATCTTTAGTGACAAGAAGATTAAAAAGAAATAAACACTCCTATCCAACTCCCATTGCACATCCCTTACACTATTGCTATAATTGTAATCATCAAAATTTATCATCGAAACAAATGGAGGCTAACTATATGAAACAACAAGATTGGATTGATTTTTTCCAAGCAGTCCATGGACGTAATCCAAGTATCCAAGAAATGGCTGAAGCAGCTAATCGAGGCGAGTTTGTCCGAGAAACTCCCAAACAAACTGTCGAAGCAACAAAAAACCTCTCACAAAAAGAGACTTTAGAAAAGACGCAAAACTCAGAAGCTGTTGAACATACAGAACCTGTACCATCAGCAGAGACTGTAGAAACTGCCGAAAATGATGTTGACAATTATGATGTTGCTGAAGAACCCTTAGTTGGTTCTAGTATTGATGAAAGACAAACTTTCCAGACTCCTAACCTAGGTCAAGAAGCTCCAACAGCCAACTTTCAAGAGCAAATAAATCCAATACAAGGCACTACTAATAAGTCTTTAAATTCCTTTGCCGAGCAAGCTAATGTAAGCTTCCAACAAACAAACACCCCCCTTAATGAGCCTTGGAAGAAGCCAGAAAATAAGTCCCAAACAAACCTCATCATGATAGCCATCGCTTCTATCCCAGTTATCCTTTGGGCTCTTGCAATGATACTCTTTGGAATTGCCAGTGATGATCTTAGTGACGGCTTGCTCACGGCTGTTTTCTCCATCATCATTTTTTTCCCCTTGGTAGTACTTCAAATATTACCAGCTCTTCTAAATAAAACAGATAAAAAATGGCCAATCTTTATCCTATCCTTTCTTCTAGGCTGGACATTCATCGGTTGGGTTATCTTTCTTGTTGTTTCTATCAATACGAATAAGGAAGCAGAACGCATTAGACAGCAACAAATGATGATGCAGATGTCAGGTAACCAAGGAAGTTCTGATATGTATAACCCATTTCACTAATTAACAATAAATAATAAAAAGAAAACCCAGAAAAAGTTTCTCGACTTTTCCTAGGTTTTTTTACTTTCTTAAATCTTAGTAACCCATCATACCTGGATCCATAGCTGGCGCTGTTGGAGCCTCTGGTTCAGGCTTGTTGGCAACAACTGCTTCAGTTGTCAAGATAAGACTAGCTACTGAAGCGGCATTTTGGAGGGCAGAACGTGTGACCTTAACTGGATCAATGATTCCTGCTTCAACCATATCTACCCACTCACCGTTGGCAGCGTTAAAGCCTGTACCAACCGGGCTGTTCTTCAATTTATCAATGATAACTGAACCTTCATAACCGGCATTATAAGCAATTTGACGAACAGGTTCTTCCAAGGCGCGGAGGACAATATTACGTCCTGTAGCGTCGTCACCTTCAAGATCAAGTTCAGCAACCTTAGCAATGACGTTAACTAGGGCTGTACCACCACCTGCTACGATACCTTCTTCAACAGCGGCACGAGTAGCATTAAGAGCATCTTCGATACGAAGTTTCATTTCTTTAAGAGCTGTTTCAGTGGCTGCACCAACCTTAACGACAGCAACCCCACCTGATAATTTAGCCAAACGTTCTTGAAGTTTTTCACGGTCAAATTCAGACGTTGTTGTTTCCAATTGAGATTTAATGAGGTTAACACGGTTAGCAATGGCTTCTGCGCTTCCTGCTCCTTCAACGATAACTGTGCTATCCTTATCCACAGTTACTTTCGAAGCCTGACCAAGTGCTGCCATAGTTGCATCCTTAAGTTCAAGACCAAGATCCTCAGTAATAACAGTTGCTCCAGTCAATACAGCAATGTCTTCCAACATCGCTTTACGACGGTCACCAAAGCCAGGCGCCTTAACAGCAACGACATTGAAGGTTCCACGAATCTTGTTAAGAACAAGCGTTGGAAGAGCTTCACCATCCACGTCATCAGCAATAATCAAAAGTGGACGACTGGTCTTAAGCACTTCTTCCAAGAGCGGAAGAACATCTTGGATATTTGAAATTTTCTTGTCGGTCACAAGAATAAATGGATTTTCAAGATCTGCGACCATTTTTTCATTATCAGTAACCATGTACTGAGAAAGATATCCACGGTCAAACTGCATACCTTCAACCACTTCGAGTTCTGTCTCCATACCACGAGACTCTTCAATAGTGATAACACCGTCATTACCAACGCGTTCCATTGCTTCTGAAATGTATTCACCAACTTTTTCAGAACGAGATGAAACCGCTGCGACTTGAGCAATAGCAGCCTTATTAGCAACTGGTTGTGCAATGGCTTTAAGCTCTTCCACAGCTGTAGCTACAGCTGCTTCAATCCCACGACGGATACCGATTGGATTAGCACCAGCTGTTACATTTTTTAGCCCCTCACGAACAATAGCTTGTGTCAAAACAGTGGCTGTAGTTGTTCCGTCACCGGCAATATCATTCGTTTTTGAAGCCACTTCGCTGACGAGCTTGGCACCCATATTTTCAAAGTGATCTTCAAGTTCAATTTCTTTAGCAATTGTCACACCATCATTAGTGATAAGTGGTGAGCCAAAAGCCTTTTCCAAAACAACGTTACGACCTTTAGGGCCAAGCGTTACCTTAACTGTATCAGCTAAAGTATCAACACCACGAACCATTGCTGCGCGTGCATCTGATGAAAATTTAATATCTTTTGCCATAGTTACTCCTTCTTTATCTTAATTTATATCTGATTAGCAAGGGCCTAAGCTAGGACTGCTAAAATATCTGCTTCACGGATAATTGAAACGGAATCTTCTCCGTCTTTAACACTGACACCTGCACCATTTTCAACAAGGACCTTATCGCCTACTGCAACACTAGGTGCAATTAATTCCCCGGTAAGAGTACGGATGCCTTCACCTACTGCCAAGACCTCGGCAGTCTTAGTAGCTTCATGACTAGCTCCTGCCAATACGAAGCCACTAGCTGTTTTTTCTTCTGTTTCTTCAAAACGGACGACGATACGATCGCCCAATGGTTTTAATGCCATACCAATTACCTCCAAATGTTATTTATTATTAGCAACGTTTAATACGTTATTTTAGCACTCACGCTCAATGAGTGCTAACCTATATATTCATTTTAGCACTTGGTCAAAAATAGTCAAGAAAAAACTACCCAAAATCTAAACTTTGGATAGTTTCTTTCTAGTATATTAACCGAGTACCAAGGCATCGTCATTGAGGACTTGTCCACTATTTTTGTGGAAGAGATCCATAAGTTCTGCAACAGTGAGGTTTTTCTTTTCTTCACCTCGCACATCTACGACGATTTTACCATGATAGAGCATGACAAGACGATTGCCATATTCAATGGCATGTTCCATATTGTGGGTAATCATAAGAGTTGTCAATTCTTGTTCTTCAACAATCTTACGCGTCAAATTCATGACCATGTCACTTGTCTTTGGATCTAGTGCTGCCGTATGTTCATCTAGCAGCAAAATCTTTGGACGAACCAAAGTCGCCATAGCAAGTGTCAAGGCCTGACGTTGTCCACCTGACAAGAAATTAGCATCAGTCTTCATACGATTCTCAAGACCAAGACCAAGATCTACCAAGGCTTCCTTGAATACTTGACGTTCACTTTCAGTAATAGACTTTTTAAAGAAGCTACGTTTCTTACCACGACGATAGGCGATTGCCATATTTTCTTCGATAGAAAGGTTTGTCGCTGTACCCATTCGAGGATCTTGGAAAACACGGCTAATGTCTTTAGAGCGCTCATCTACAGATGCTTTCTTAATAGATTGACCCTCCAACAAGATATCCCCCTCATCAATGCTGAGAACACCAGCAATTGAATTCATCAAGGTTGATTTACCAGCACCATTTCCCCCGATAACAGAGATAAAATCTCCCTGCTCAATGTCAAGATCTAAACCACGCAGGACGTGATTTTCATTGACTGTGCCTTTTTCAAAGGTTTTATGAATCTGTTGTAAACTAAGTAAAGCCATTACTTGTCACCTCCTGGAGTCAAGGATTTGTTAGGTTTGATTTTCAATTTTTGTCGTACTTCAGGCACATAAAGGATGATAGCAAGCAAGATGGCTGAAGCCAATTTCAACATTTGAGCATCAACGTTCATGGCAAGGATAATAACCAAGACCAAACGGTAGAGAACAGCTCCGACAACAATTGACCAAAGACGTTTGCCAAGTGGTAAATACTTAACGATAACCTCAGCCAAGATGATTGCTGCCAAGCCATTTACGATTGTACCAGTACCCATATTCATATCCGCATAGCCATTGTTTTGAGCTAGGAGGGCACCCGATAGGGCAATCAAACCGTTGGAAATCATGTAACCAAGAATCTTCATACGATCAACCTTGATCCCATTAGCTTCACCCATGGCAAGGTTATCACCTGTTGCACGAAGAGCAAGTCCAACCTGTGTATTAAGGAGAACAACCAACATAAACACTACAAGACTAACAAAGATTAGTCCTAATAGAATCACACCATTCAGCTTAGACAAACCAAGCCCCATCACCATAGTTACCAGCGTATTATGTCCTGAAAGAGAAACATTGGCACTTCCAAGAACCAAAAGGTTAACTGAATAGAGCCCTGTTAAGGTAATAATCCCTGTTAAGAGTGCTGGTATCTTCATTTTGGTATGCATAAAGCCAGAAACAGCTCCTGCAAACATACCAGCTACAAAACCACCTAGAGTTGCAAAGATTGGGTTGATACCACGGATAATCATGATGGTTGTCGTTGCAGCACCAAGTGGGAAGGCCCCCTCAGCTGTCAAATCAGCAAGGTCCAAAATACGGAAGGTAATGAAGACCCCAATAGCCATAATTGCCCAGAGAAGCCCCTGAGAAATGGCTGTCAGAACCACATTTGAAAAACCATTCTTAGATGACTTATTCACCTTAAGCTTAATGACACCCTTATCTTTTTTGGCAATCGGTTTATCATCTTTCGTTGATACCTTAGATTCCTCATCACTAATGCTAGAAACATCGATGCCAAGTTCTTTAGCCATATCATGGTTAACCACAACATTTAGAGTTTTAGGATACTCCGCATCAATGTCCTTAACTTTCTCACCTCGTAGAACACGACCTGCCAACTTACCTGTTTGACGACCAAGCGCTTCATAGTTGGTTCCATAAGTGAATAGGACACCTTTTTCCACACTACCAGCATCACTACCAACAACAGGAACCTTAGTTTCTTTAGAAAGGTCTACCAAGGTATTAATAGCACTAACAATGGTATTGTCAGTCGGGATGAAAATGACTTCAGTCTGACTCATCAAGCTTTTGGCTGTATCTTGGATATCGTTGGTTGATGAAATCCCCTTTATAACCGTTTCAATACCAGCTTCCTTGAAGTATTTCTTGGCTTCTTCAACCTGAACTTCTGAGTTACGCTCGCTGGTCGTATACATAATCCCAACTTTTTTAGTGTTTGGAAGGACCTTTTTCAGTAATTCAACCTGTTTGTTGATAGGAGACATGTCACTTGTTCCCGTCACATTTCCACCAACATTGTCCATAGACTTAACCAACTTAGCTGAGACAGGATCTGTCACTGCCGTAAAGAGAATTGGCTTATCCTTTGTTAAACTGCTTAGTGACTGGGCTGCTGGGGTTGCGATAGCCAACAAGACATCATTATCTTCAATAAGCGACTGAGAAATCGTCTGCAAGTTTGACTGATCTCCCTGTGCATTCTGATAATCGATTTTAATGTTCTTACCGTCGACATAGCCTTCCTCTTTGAGCTCTTCAATGAACCCTTTACGTGTCGCTGTCAAGGAAGGATGCTCCACATATTGGAGAACACCGACGTGAACCAAATCTTTGTTAGAAGCATTGGAACATGCCACCAAGAGGACAGCTGTTATGACAGCCATCATACTAACCAAGAATTTCTTCATCTTGTACACCTCTGTTTTTTTATTCTATCTATTTCCAATTTCCTTTTATGGTCTTCTGGAGCGTGGGAGCCACAGGGAAAACAATCGTTTCATTGCCCACAGAAAATCCTCAAGTCTTCAAGAGCATCCCCGAGTGATACAATCACTCTATTTATCACGTCAAAAGTAAACTAAAATTTGCTGTATAAAGAACAAGCCTAGCTTAAAATGAGAAATCAAAAAATAGACCACGGTATGAAAAAACCAGTTAGGACAGGCCCAACTGGTTTTCTGCATCTTGACTAGTACAAGATAGCTTATGTCACCGGTTAGACCTATTCATCTAATCGGCTAATCCATCACAAAATGCTTCAGCTTCATAGATACAAACTTATTGACGCTTGTATCTTGAAACACAAACGTCCTATCTAAAGAAACTAAAGTAATAAAAAGCTTTAAGATTTCCCCAGTGGGTAGCTTTATTAAGCATGTGATGCCTCCGTAGTTAAGATAGATTTAAGTTTACACTATTTAGACAATTCTGTCAAATTGGATTTTATCTCCTCTTTCTCAGTTCATCTTTGTCGTTTAAAAAGAAAAATCTCTTCCTGCTTCTACAAGAAAAGATTTTTTCGCATTAAGCATCTTGTTCCGTTGTTAAGATAGCAAGTGTTTCAATCAAATTATCTGCGTTCACTTCAATAGTGTCGCCAGTTGCCTTGATTTTAACTTCGACAACACCTTCACTTGCCTTTTTACCAACGGTCACACGAATTGGAAGCCCGATAAGGTCACTATCAGAGAATTTAGAACCAACACGTTCATTACGATCATCTGTCAAGACATCGTAACCTTCAGCCGCAAGAGCAGCTTCCAAACGATCTGTCAATGCATTAGCTTCCTCGTCCTTAGTGTTAACTGTAATCAAGTGAACATCATAAGGCGCCAATTCTTTAGGGAAGTTAATGCCCCAAGCATAACGGTATTGACCTTTTGGTGTCTTGTTGACAAAGAGACGGGCATGTTGCTCGATAACCGCTGATAAGATACGGCTAACACCAATACCGTAACAACCCATGATAATTGGAACTGCACGACCATTTTCGTCAAGAACATTAGCACCCATACTTTCAGAGTAACGTGTACCAAGTTTAAAGATATGACCAATCTCGATACCACGCGCAAACTGAAGGACACCTTGACCGTCTGGCGAAACCTCACCTTCTTTAACTTCACGAATATCCACGTATTCTGCCTTGAAGTCCCGCTCTGGGTTAACCCCTGTCAAGTGATAACCATCTTCATTGGCTCCAACAACAGCATTAGCCACGTCTTGAACCTTACGATCTGCAATGATACGAACATTTTCAGGAAGGTTAACTGGACCAAGAGAACCGAAGTTAGCACCAAAGACTTGACGCCCTTCATCTTCTGTAGCTGGTTCAAGGAAGTCAGCTGCAAGGTAGTTTTTCAATTTCACATCGTTGAGTTGATCATTACCAACAAGCAGAGCCACTACTGGTTCGTCATCAGCGATGAAAAGCAAAGTCTTAATCGTTTGTTCTTCTGGAACATTCAAGAAAGCAGCGACGTCGTCAATTGACTTGCAATCTGGTGTTTCAATTCGTGATACTTCTTCTTGAGTCACAACCTTAGTCGCTGGTGTGTAGGCGTTTGTAGCCATCTCAAGGTTAGCTGCATAGCTTGACTCTGTAGAGTATGCAATCGTATCTTCACCAGATACCAGCCATGATGTCAATTCGTTCTTGATTTCTTCCATGACATCTTCTGGAATCTCATCCAATGAAGCAATTGACTTATCAAGAACTACCCAACGATTAAGGTCTGTACGTTCAGGAGTGACAGCCATAAATTCTTGGGAATCCTTACCACCCATGGCACCACCATCACCGATGATACCCTTAAACTCAAGGCCAGCACGTGTAAAGATAGCTTCATAGGCCTTACGATAGTCTTCGTAAGTGACATCCAAATCTTCGTAGTTTTGGTGGAAACTATAAGCATCCTTCATGATAAATTCACGCGTACGAAGAAGTCCATTACGAGGACGTTTTTCATCACGATATTTAGATTGAATTTGATAAAGGTTAAGTGGCAATTGTTTGTATGATTTAACCGCATCGCGTACCAAGGCTGTAAAAGTTTCTTCGTGAGTTGGACCGAGAATAAAGTCGGATTTATCACGGTTTTTTAGTTTATAAAGGTCTTCACCGTAAGTTTCGTAACGACCTGATTCGCGCCACAACTCTGCACTAAGAAGAGCAGGAGCCAACATCTCAACGGCACCAATCTTGTCGAATTCTTGGCGCATGATGTTTTTAGCTTTTTCAATCACACGGTTGGCAAGTGGTAGATAAGAATAAACACCAGCAGAGACCTGACGCACGTAACCCGCACGTACCATAAGGGCATGACTGATAACTTGAGCATCACTTGGCATTTCACGAAGTGTTGGAATCAACATTTTACTTTGTTTCATCATTTACATACTAAGGAGGCTGGACCTTGGGTCAAGCCCCTTAGACTTCCTTTCGTTTCTTTGTTTCTAATTAAAAGAAAGCACGCATAATATCATTCCAAGTCACTGCAATCATAAGGACAACCATGACCGCGACACCTGCGAGTGTGATATAGCTTTCAATTTCTTGATTTAGTGGTTTACGACGAATCGCCTCAATAATATTCATAACAATTTTTCCACCGTCAAGGGCTGGAATTGGAATAAGATTGAAAATCCCTAAGTTGATAGAGAGCATTCCCATAAGGTTAAGGATGGAAATCAAGCCACTTTCTGAGGCCTGTGCAGACATCTGGAACATAGCAACCGGTCCACCAAGTTTGTTCAAACTAAAGTTGGTAATAAGCCCCTTGAGCGCAGCGAGAATTGCCGTTGCACCTTCCCAAGCCATTTGGAAACCACCAAAAATCTTATCTTTAAGGCCTGTCTTTAAGGCTGGAGAGACACCCAAAAAGTAGCTACCTTGGCTCTCTTGAGGTTTAACAGAAATAGTTTCTTCTTGACCATTACTTCTCTTAACCGTCACAGAAAGGCTGTCACCTTTCGAGAATTTTTGGGTATTCTCTGTCAAAGCTTCTTTCAAGCTGTCCCAGTCAGTAACCTTGTCCTTATTAATGGCCTCGATGGCATCACCAGTTTTCAAACCTGCCACCTGAGCAGCGCCACCATTTGCCACCTGGATACGGTTGGTAGACGTATCTTGAACACCACCTTGAACAAAGGCAAGGATAATAAAGACCAATACTCCAAGAATAAAGTTGTTCATAGGACCAGCAAAATTGGTAATTAAACGTCCCCAAATGCTAGCATTTTGATATTGGACATCCTTAGGAGCAATACGAAGCTCCGTACCGTCCTCCTCAACGATAGTGGCGTCATGGTCAACCTCATAGGTCTTGGTCTCATCTAGGACTAGACCTGTAATAGTCAACTTATCTTCCAAATCATAAGCAGTAACGTTCATAGGCAAAGCCGTCTGGTCAACCTGGCGATCTGAAAGATTAATACGCCTTACTTTGCCATCTTTCCCAAGCGTTAGGCTGGCAGGGCTACCAGTTTTAATCTCAGTTGTATCTTCACCCCAACCGGCCATACGCACATAACCACCTAAAGGTAGGATGCGAATAGTATAAACGGTACCATCCTTACCAGTGTGTGCAAAAATTTTCGGTCCCATTCCAATAGCAAATTCACGCACCAGAATGCCTGATCGTTTGGCAAAAAAGAAATGACCAAACTCATGGAAGACGACAATCACACAGAAAATCAGTAAAAAGGTAATAATAGCTTTCATCTAGATATCTCCACTCCTAAAAAAGTCCAAGGAAGTGCATGATTGGAAAAACGAAAATCCAGCTATCACAACGGTCTAATATACCACCATGCCCAGGAATAAGGTTCCCTGAGTCTTTGACACCAAAGTGTCGTTTAATAGCTGATTCAACCAAGTCACCAAATTGACCAAAAATACTAAAAAGAATGGTGCAAATAAGCAACCAGAAGAAGCTATGCGGTGCATAGACACTAGGGTTAATCAACCCAAAGAGTAGCGCTACAATGATTGCTGATAAGATACCACCGATGCTCCCCTCAATAGTCTTATTGGGTGATACTTTTGGCAATAACTTGTTCTGACCAAATTGACGACCAAAGTGATAAGCACCAATGTCCGTCGCCCAAACAATGAAGAGGGCAAATAGAACTTTTTCCCAGCTATCCAAACGTGCTGCAATGAGATTTTGGAAACCGATACCAACATAAAAGGCAGAGGCGATTGGATATGCCGCATCATCAAAAGAATAGTGGTCACTATTAAGGACAGTTCCTGCTAAAATCAAAAAAGAAATGATAGCAAAGCCTGTCACATTGGCATTTGTCGGAAGACTGATAAAATAATGATCAATCGGCACAGCCAAGATAAAGGCTGCCAACATTGACAATATACCCTCGATAGAGAAAATCTCCAAGCGCTTCATGCGAAGCATCTCAGACATAGCAACCATGGCCATGGCTCCAACTAAAAGTTGGAAAGGAAGACCACCGATAAAGAGCAATGGGAGGAAAATGGCTGCTGCCACACCCCCACCAATTAAACGTTCTTGCATGAGAGGTCCTTTCTAGACACCACCGAAGCGACGGTGACGTTTATTGTAGTCAGAGATAGCTTGACGTAGTCCCTGCTGATCAAAGTCTGGCCAGAAAACATCTGTGAAGTAAAACTCACTATAGGCAGATTGCCAAGGCAAGAAATTACTAAGACGAAGTTCGCCACTGGTACGGATAATTAAATCTGGATCACGATAGAGGTAAGGCAATTTATCTGTCATCAAATGCTTAGCAATGAGATCTTCATCAATAGCTTCTGGTCTAAGTTTACCTGTTTCAACCTCTTTAGCAATAGCTTGAACAGCCGATACAATCTCCGCACGACCACCGTAGTTCAATGCAAAATTGAGTACCAAACCGGAATTATGTTTCGTCTGCTCTACTGCCTTTTCAAGAGCATCTAAGGTTTCCTTAGGCAGGCGACTATTATCTCCGATCGTCAAAATGCGAACATTGTTTTTATCTAATTCTGGTACATACTTGTTAAAAAATTCAACTGGCAAATTCATGATGAATTTAACTTCGTCTTGTGGACGTGACCAGTTTTCAGTTGAGAAGGCATAGACTGTCAATACCTTAACTCCAAGTTGTGACGCTTCGATAGTTACCTTTTGCAAGGCATCCATCCCAGCCTTATGTCCCATAACACGTGGTTGTAGACGCTTTTTAGCCCAACGGCCATTTCCATCCATAATAATGCCAATATGGTTAGGAATATTGTCTAGAACCTCTTGATGAGATTTTTTTCTAAATTTAAACATGGAATATCCTCTAAATATAGTTTACCCTTTATTTTACCACATTTTAAAGGGTTCTGAACAGTGTTTAATACCAAGGAGATTAGAAAATGTAAAAAGACCAGGATTTAACCTAGCCTAAAATACACATCTTACTTTTCATCAGCAGACTCAATCGCTGAATCTTCTTCAACAATTGTCTCTTTAACAGTCTCTGCTGTTTCTGTACTTGGTGCTGGCGTAATCACTTTCATGATTGAACGGCTCAAATCAAAGGTCAAGAAAACACCTTCCGCATCCAAGACGATACGATTATTTTCTTTATCGATTTCGTCAACAATGGCAATCAAACCACCAATTGTTTCGACTTCCGCGCCCTTAGCAAGACCTGCAAAACGATCTTCTTGAGCCTTTGCCTGACGGCGACGGCTAAACGCCACATAAGCAACAATTGCAACAGCATAAATGGCTAACAATAGCATCATATTCATATTTCGTGTTCCTCCAATAATTCACTTGGCTACTACTATATCAGATTACGTCAGGACAAGCAAGGCAAATCCTTATCCAGACCACATGAAAACACTTTCCATAAGACCGAAAGTGTTTAATGAGATTACATATCTGCTACGTTGTGATAAACCTTTTGAACATCATCATCCGCTTCAAGAGCATCAATAAGCCCTTCAAACGTTTCAAGGTCTTCGCCTTCAAGAGTAACCTCAGTTTGTGGAATCATTTCAAGTTCTGTCACTTGGAACTCTTCCTGACCGTTAGCACGGAGAGCTTCCAATGCCTTGTGAAGGTCTGTTGGCTCAGTATAAACAGTGATAGTACCATCTTCTGCTTCTACATCTTCAACTTCTACATCTGCTTCAAGCAATTGTTCAAAGATAGCGTCTGCATCTTCACCTGCAAACACGATAACACCTTTTTTATCGAACATGTATGATACAGAACCTGAGGCACCCATGTTACCACCATTTTTACCAAAGGCTGTACGTACGTTAGCAGCTGTACGGTTAACGTTTGAAGTCAAAGTATCAACGATAATCATAGAACCGTTAGGTCCAAATCCTTCATAACGCCCCTCAACGAAAGTTTCATCTGTGTTCCCTTTAGCCTTATCAATAGCCTTATCAATAACATGTTTTGGTACTTGTGCTTGTTTAGCACGTTCCAAAACGAATTTCAAGGCTGAGTTTGACTCTGGATCTGGCTCACCTTGTTTAGCAGCTACATAGATTTCAACACCAAACTTAGCGTAAACCTTAGAGTTAGCACCATCTTTAGCAGTTTTCTTAGCAACGATATTAGCCCATTTACGTCCCATGGGATTCACCTCTTCTAAGAGATACTCTTGCATCTCTGATTTGTTTTTTCTTTTTTGAAAATAGCAGAACTCGCTAAATTCACAATCCCTTACATTATAGCACTTTGACTGCCGTTAGTAAAATTGAAATAAAGACAAGGTGCCAATCACAGAAAAAAGACCAGCCTAAGCTGATCTTATCTGAGAATTACAAGCGAGCGTTAAGTTCTGCTCCAAGTTCTTCAAATCCTGGTTTTCCAAGAAGAGCGAACATGTTTTTCTTGTAAGCTTCTACACCTGGTTGGTTAAATGGATTAACAGCATTCAAATATCCTGAAAGAGCGATAGCAAGCTCAAAGAAGTAGATGATATAACCCAATGTGAAGGCATCTTGTTCAGGTAGAGTAATGAACATGTTTGGCACGTTACCATCAGTGTGGGCAAGAAGAACACCGTCTGTTGCTTTCTTGTTAACAAAGTCAACATCTTTACCTTGGAGGTAACCAAGTCCATCAAGGTCTTCAGGCAATTCAGGAATAAGCACATTTTTACGTGGTTTATCTACACGAACAACAGTTTCAAAGAGGTTACGTGTACCTTCTTGGATAAATTGACCAAGAGAGTGCAAGTCAGCTGAGAAGTTTGCTGATGTTGGGTAGATACCTCTTTGGTCTTTACCTTCTGACTCACCAGCCAATTGTTTCCACCACTCAGAGAAGTATTGAAGTGATGGTTCGTAGTTTGCCAAGATCTCAGTTGTGTAACCTTTACGGTAAAGGATGTTACGAATTGCAGCGTATTGGTAAGCTTCATTTTCAGAGATTTTAGATGAAGAGTACTCTTTACGGGCAGTGTTAGCACCTTCCATAAGGGCTTTGATATCAGCACCTGAAGCTGCGATTGGCAAAAGACCTACAGCTGTCAATACTGAGAAACGTCCACCGATGTCATCTGGAACAACGAAAGTTTCCCAACCATTAGCATCTGCTTCAACTTTAAGAGCACCTTTTTGGTGGTCAGTTGTTGCGTAGATACGGTTGTTGGCTTCTTCTTGACCGTATTTCTTAACAAGAAGTTCCATGAAGATACGGAAAGCGATAGCTGGTTCAGTTGTTGTTCCTGATTTAGAGATAACGTTAACTGAGAAATCTTTACCTTCAACATACTCAAGTAGGTCTGCAAGGTAAGTTGATGAAATTGAGTTACCAGCATAAACGATTTGTGGTGCTTTACGTTCTTCTTTTGTTTGAAGGTTAGCAAAGTGATGGTTCAAGAAGTCAATGGCTGCTTTGGCACCAAGGTAAGAACCACCGATACCGATAACAACCAAAACATCGCTTTCTTCTTTAATTTTTTCAGCAGCTTTCAAGATACGATCAAACTCTTCACGATCGTAGTTCTCTGGAAGGTCACGCCATCCCAGGAAGTCTGCACCTGGGCCTGTTCCTTTGCGAATCATTTCGTCCGCTACTGTTACTTGTGCTTGAAGGTTATCCACTTCGTGTGGTGCTACAAATTTATCCAAAACTTTTGAATAATCAAATGTAATATGAGCCATTAGTCTCTCCTTATAAAAATTCAATTATAGCTTCTAGTTTACTCTTTTATTTATCTTTTGACAATATTTTTCCCTTATTAGCTCACGATAGGCTACTGTTACTATTTAAATGTAAGGTCTGCTTCAAGGCCATAGTGATCACTTACTAGAGGTTGACTGTTTCCATCAAAAATGACACTAAGGCGATTTACTGCCCACTCTTGGCTTGCAAAAACATAGTCAATACGTAAAGGTTCTTCATTACCTTTCCAACCATCGATACCAGGTCCAACTGTATAGCTACCAGTTGTTTCTTGAGCCACTTGGAAGCTATCCTGAAGTTTGAGCGGACTGGCTAATATTGCTTGATAACCTTCTCGACCTGCTGGGTTATTAAAGTCCCCTGCTAGGATAAACGGTTTACCAATAGCTTGGAAACGTTCCTCAATGCGTGCCCACTCTTCTTGGAAACCTTTATCCCACCATGAAAGATGGACACTAGCAACAGCAACTTCTCGGCCGTCTACAGTCGTCTCAGCCACTGCCACACGGCGTGTATGATAGTCTGTTGGATCATCAACATCTGAAACTAAAATTTCGCTAGCTATCAACGGTTGGCGTGACAAAACAGCAACACCTTCATTAAGGTGGTCATAACCAATGTGATTATAGGCCCAGGTCCAATGATATTGAAGGCCCTCTTCAGCTAATTTTTCCACAAGCAAACGGACAAAGTGATCTTGGTGGATTGGTGTTGCTGATGGTAGCGCATGATAGTAGGCATCCGTTTCTACAACGGCAGTCTCTATTTCCTGATTAACTTCTTGGAAACAAATGATATCATACTGAGCCTTAAGAATTTGTTCCTTTAGGGTTTGGAATTTCCCTTCTGCATCTTCTTCCATCCAACTATGGGTATTTAAGGTTAGAAATTTCATAAGCTTATCCTTTATCTGACTTACATTTAGAAATGACAACAAGGTCTTTTACAAACAAAACAGCCCAAGGGCTGTCTGCTTGTTTATTATTTAACGAATTAAAGTTCTACTTTTGCAACTGGAGCATTAGCTGCCAATTTTCCTGTATGTTCTACTTTAACTGATTTAATTGCGTCTGCATTAGTGAAGACAACTACTGTTGAAGTTTCACGTCCAGCCTCACGGATAGCTGCAAGATCCGCTTCTACCAAGAGATCACCAGCAGCAACAGTTTGTCCTTCAGTAACTTTAACCTCAAATGGTTTACCTTCAAGACTAACAGTGTCAAGTCCGATGTGAACCAAAACTTCAAGTCCATTATCTGTTACCAAACCAAGAGCGTGTTTGGTTGGGAAGATGCTTGCAACTTTACCAGCTACTGGAGAAACAATCTTACCATTTTCTGGTTCTACAGCGAAACCATCACCCATCATTTTTTGTGAGAATACTGGGTCTTTTACATCTTCAATCTTGATAACTTGACCATCTGCAACTGAGTGAACATCTTCAGTCACACCTTTGAATTTAGCTTCTGCTTTTTGAACAGCAGTCATTTGACTTGGAAGTGTTTCAGGGATAACTTCACCTGAATCAAGTACGTCTTGGATATCAGATTTCAATACGTCAGCTTTAGGACCGTAGATAGCTTGGACACCTTGGCCTTTCATAACAAGACCCATAGCGCCTTCAGATTTCCATTGTTCTTCAGTTCCGACTTTTTCAGCGTCTTTAACAGTAACACGGAGACGAGTCATACATGCGTCAACATCGACGATGTTAGCACGTCCACCAAGAAGGTTGATGATGTTGATAACTTGTGAACTTGCTGAGCTTGTTCCAGCACCTGCTGATCCAGCAGATTCTGCGGGAGCATCATCGTTTTGTTCATAGTTACCGTTACGTCCTGGTGTTGCGTAATCAAATTTCTTAATCATGAAGTTAGCGATGAAGAACATGATAACACCAAAGAGTACAGTCACCCAAATAAAGTTTACGATATCCATCGCCAAACCTGCGTTAATAGCGAGTGGTGTACGTGTCAAGAATTCGATAGAACCGAATGAGTGAACACGAAGGTGAACAATATCAGCCATTGCAAAGGCAGCACCTTGTACAAATGCGTAAATGATGTAAAGTGGAGTAGCTACGAACATGAACATATACTCGATAGGCTCAGTTACCCCTGTCAAGAATGTTGCAAGCGCAGTGGCAGTCAACATACCTTTGTATTGATGTTTCTTATCATCATCAACGTTACGGTAGATAGCGACTACAACACCCATCAAGATACCAAATGAACCAATCATTTGACCAACTTTAAAACGAGCTGGTGTAACTGAATCAAGAAGATGTTTGTATTGCTCTGGATTCGAACCTTTAAGGTTAGCAAGGTCAGTAACCCATGCAAGCCAGAGTGGGTCTTGACCCAAAACTGTAGTACCCTTAGCAGCACCTGTCAAGACTTCATAAGTACCACCCAATTGAGTGTAGTTAATTGGGATAGTCAACATGTGGTGGAGACCAAATGGCAAGAGAAGACGTTCCAATGTACCGAACAAGAACGGTGCCAAGATTGGAGCTGTTTCTTTTGAGTTGGCAATCCACATACCAAAACCGTTGATTCCAGATTGGATAACTGGCCATACAATAGCAAGAACGATAGCTGCAATAGCTGAACGAAGAATAACCACGAATGGTACGAAACGTTTACCATTGAAGAATGATAAGGCTTCTGGCAATTTGCGGAAGTTATAGTATTTATTGTAAGCAGTAGCTCCGATGAAACCAGAGATGATACCTACGAATACACCCATGTTAAGGGCTGGAGCTTCCAAAACACTGATGAAGTAGTCAGACACCTTGATTGATTGACCACCAAGAAGTGTGTGAACTACAGCACCCTCGTCAGCAAGCATATCTGAAGTAACACCAAAGATTGAACCAGTCAAACGGTCAATCAAGATAAATGCTAGAGCTGCTGCAAAGGCACCACCTGCACGTTCCTTAGCCCAGCTACCACCAATGGCAAGGGCAAACAAGATGTGAAGGTTACTGATAACCCCCCAACCAATTTGCTCAAGAAATCCACCAGTAATAACGAGAGGTGCCATATTTGGATTAATCATGGCAATCGTTTTACCGATAGAGATCATGAGACCTGCTGCTGGCATAACCGCGATAACAACCATGAGGGATTTACCGAATTTTTGCCAGAACTCAAAGCCAAATTTTTCTTTTAGCTTATTCATTTCATTTCCTCCTACGTTTGATGCAAACGTTTGCATACTTTATGTAATTATTATAGCACCTTTTGATGATTTGTAAAGCGTTTTCTTAAACTTTTTTGATTTTTTTTACAAAAAGCCCCCCCCAGCAAAAAACTGGAGGGCTCAGGCATTTATTAGGCCATCAGAACCATGAGAATTGGGATAACAAGCATGGTCGCGAGGGTAGTCTCAGTCACCATAACAGCAGCATAATCACTATCAGCTCCGTAGAGTTTGGCAACCACAGGTGCATTGGTCATGACAGGCATAGCCGACTGAATGATAAAAACTTGCTTCATCAAAGTTGGGAGGGGCGCCCAATATACGATGATAGCCATCAAGAAAGGAGCAACCACAAAGCGTCCTAGCAGAATTAATATCTGGTCTTTTTTCAGAACCAACTGCTTCAGTCCTGCATTAGACACTGACAAACCGATGAAAATCATAGATAAAGGAGTTGTTAAACTACCTAGGTACTGCAAATCACTGGCTAAAAATGTCGGTAACTGAATATGAAGAATAACGATAATAAGACCTACGATAAAACCCATAAGAGGGGGAGAGAAAATCTTTTTTAAACTTGTTTTTAAATCAAAATCAGCCTCTCCTTCACCATCACGCTGGATGAGGTAGGTCCCCAAGGTCCAGAAAAAGGTCGTATTACACATGTAATAGATCAGAACATAGGGAATACTAGCATCCCCAAAAAGAGCCTGGTTGATTGGTAGTCCCACAAAGATCGTATTAGAATTAAAAAACATGGAAATAAAGAGTCCACGACGATTCTTTCTGACTGCAAAAATCCTAGCCACTGCTGTCGCAATTCCAAGTAAGATAACCATAGATAGTGCTGGAAAGCGTAAATCTGGTAACATTTTTAGGAGGTCGGCCGCTGTGAAACGCTGTGTGATGGTATAGAGCATGTAACAAGGCAGAGCAATTTGAGTGACTAGCTTAGCTACTAGGCCACGTGACTTGTCATCAAACCAGCCTTTTTCACCCATAACGAAGCCCACTAAAATCATACCCAGAATGACTAGGATACCAGAAATACTGGTTAAAAAGATTTCCATGTTTCCTCCTTTTTATTATTGCTAGGATTTATGGCAGACACTAGCAAAATCTGACTGATTTTGCTTGACTAGAAATCTACCATTATTTTTTAACTCAAATCTAAAAACCACTTTAGTATATCACAAAAAGAGCTCGATTTCTCAAGCTCTTTTCTTCTATTATTTACTCTGCTTTTAGGAGAGGTTCAAAGATGGATACCAGTCCAAAGAAAGCAATGAAAATCAGTGTAATGGTCGCACTAGCTGGTGTTTCCCAATAATAGGAAATAAAGATACCAGAGAGCATGCCAACCAAACCAATACCAATAGCCCAGAAAATAACAGACTTGAAGGTTTGACCTATTTTCATACCAATAGCTGCTGGAAGAATCATGATGGTAGAAACCAAAAGTGATCCTGCTGCCGGAATCATCAGGGCAATCGCTATCCCTGTCACAATATTGAAGAGGAGCGACATAAGACGTACTGGCAAGCCATCTACATGAGCAGTGTCCTCGTCAAAAGTCAAAAGATACATCGGACGAATAAAGAGGAGAGTCAAGATCAGTACAATAGCCGCAATCACAAAGAGGGCATGCACCTGCTCAGAGCTAATCGTGATGATAGAACCGAAAAGATAGCTATCCAGACTCATGCTACTACTACCCGCCTTGTTACTAAGAATAAGGGCCACTGCCAATCCCATTGACATGAGGATAGCCGTTGAAATCTCCATATAATGCTTGTAACTGACCCTGAGATATTCCAAAACCAAAGCGGCAATAACCACAACCACAAGGGTCATCCAAGTGGTTGATTGTCCCAAGAAAATCCCAACAGCCACCCCAGCTAGGGACACGTGGCTCAAAGTATCGCTCATCAGACTCTGACGACGGAGAATCAAGAAGAGCCCCAAAATTGGCGAAAAGATACTAATAGCAATCACGGCGAGAATAGCACGTTGCATAAAATCATAGGTTAATAATTCACTAATCATGTTTGTGCTCCTCTCCATCCTTTTCATGGACATTGAAACAACGCCAAGGCAATTTCTGGTTACGAACCAGATGGATATTACGGTCTGTGTACTCCTTGACTTCCTCTGGATCGTGGGTAATCATCAAGACAGACTTACCATGCTTATGAGCCGAGTGGTGCATGAGTTCATAGAAAGTCTTGGCTGTTCCTGCATCCATTCCAGTTGTTGGTTCATCTAAAACAAAGATATCTGGATCTGAAGCAAAGATACGAGCAATAACAGCACGCTGCTTTTGGCCACCTGAGAGACGCCCAATTTGCTTGTGACGATTTTCCCACATGCCAACAGACTCTAGGGCACGTTGAACATGCTCCAAGTCGTGCTTCGTCAAACGACGGAACCAGCCCTGATGAGGGTAGCGACCTGACTTAACAAACTCGTATACCGTGCTCGGAAAACCTGCATTAAAGCTGGCAATCTGCTGTGGAAGATAAGCCATACGAAGCTTTTTACCATCTTTATTGGTCTCAGAGATGGTTACAGTTCCCTTCTTAGGCTTGAGAATTCCTAGGGTAGCCTTAATAAGCGTTGACTTGGCAGCTCCATTTTCCCCAGTCAGGGTCACAAACTCCCCAGAATTCAAATGATAGTGAATATTGTCCAGGACGGGCTCCGCATCATACTGGAAGCTCAGTCCTTCAACTGTAATATAGCGCATCTTATTCCTCGATTTTTTCTGCTAATGTTGTCAAGAAACGTCCAATAACCTGACGCTCTTGCTTATCGAACTGATCCAATACAGACCGATAAACCCCCAAGGTCTCTTGGTGGTGTTCCTCATGCTCTTGGGCTATGGGTTGAGCTTCTTGTGTCAAAACAAAGTAGGTCACGCGCCCATCATCCTTGTCTTTCTTAGCCTCCAACATGCCCTCTTTGACCAAGGTTTTTACCGCCTTGGTAACAGCAGCTTGACTGACATTGAGAGTCTTAGCCAACTCAGAATTGGTCTTTCGCCCCTCAGCCAAAAGCATGAGAATATGCTCCTGGGTGTTAGTCAACTTAACCTGACTACGGCACTGACCAATGAGGAGCTCATGCTGGTTCTCAGCCTTAAGCAAAATTTGGTTAATTAATTGATTTACTTGTTCTTCTAGTTCTAGCATTGCTTTCTCCATATACTTAACCAGTTAATTATATCGAAAACACAGAGCTTTTGCAAGGGAGGACCAAGAAAAAGATTGGCAGTGGGCTATCATCAATATCAAGGAAGAATAAGAGTAAAATAAAAACCTAACCAAGTCGGTTAAGTTTTTATCATGTATATACATTTATCTCAAGGTTGAAAAGATTTCTTCGACCTGAGCAACAGACTCGGCACGTGATACTTCACCACGAACCTTAGCTGCTCCCGCTGTTCCACGGAGGTAATGTGGTGCAAGACCACGGAATTCACGGACAGCAATCTTTTCACCTTTAAGATCCACCAAACGTTTGAGGTGGTCTTCAGCGATATCCAATTTCTTATCAAATGGAAGCTCTGGCAATTCCTCTCCTGTTTCGAAGAAGTGGTTGATTTGCGTGAAAATGTAAGGATTGTTCATGGCTGCACGCCCTACCATAACCGCATCCACACCAAGTTCTTCAATCATGAGTTTAGCATCTTGAACACTACGAACATCGCCATTTCCGATAAATGGAATCTTAGTGATAGCCTTAGCAACTCGAGCCAAAGTCTCGTGGTCACAGTGACCAGTATACATTTGTTCACGGGTACGACCGTGCATGGCAAGGGCAGAAACACCTGCAGACTCAGCTGCAAGAGCGTTTTCCACAGCCAAATCACTATTTGACCAACCCGTACGCATCTTAACGGTCAAAGGAATATCAAGTACTGACGTTACTTCCTTGACAATGTGGTAAATCTTGTCTGGATCCTTGAGCCACTTGGCACCCGCTTCATTTTTGACTACCTTATTGACCGGACAACCCATATTGATATCAACAATATCAGCCTTGGTATTGGTCTGAATAAAGTCAGCTGCACGCTTCAAGCCTTCAGCATCACCACCGAAAAGCTGGATAGACATTGGATGTTCATTCTCATCGATGTGAAGCATGTGAAGAGTTTTTTCATTATTGTAGAGGAGACCTTTTTCAGAAATCATCTCCATAACCACAAGACCAGCACCAAACTCTTTTGCAATGGTACGGAAGGCAGAGTTGGTCACGCCTGCCATAGGAGCTAGTACTGTTCGGTGAGGGATCTCTACATTTCCTATCATGAAGGACGAATTAAGTTTAGTCATTGATGAGTTCCTCCAAGTCAGCTTCTGAAAATTCATACTTGTTTTGGCAGAATTGACAGACGATTTCAGCCCCATGGTCCTCGTCTTTTATAGCTTGAAGTTCATCCTTACCAAGCGTCAAGAGGGCATCTTCAAAGCGCTCACGTGAGCAATCACACTCAAAACTCAGCTCCTCTTCAGACAAACGTTTGAAAGGCTCATCCCCATAAATGGCATTCAAAAGAGCTTCGATATGGTCATCAGACTCCAAAAGCGTTGAAATGGCTGGCATCTCTTGGATGCGTTTTTCGTAACGAGCGACTTCTTCCTCGCTAGTTCCTGGCAAGACCTGAAGCATGAAACCACCAGCCACCTTGACCTTATCCTCTTCGTCAAGAAGTACATTAAGACCAACAGCAGATGGTGTTTGCTCAGATTCTGTCAAATAGTAGGCAAAGTCTTCACCGATTTCACCAGAAATAAGTGGTGTTGATGACGTGTAAGGATTACCAGTTCCATAATCGATGATTGAGACAAACTGCCCTTGCCCCATGAAAGGACCCACCAAAACTTCACCAGTCGCTGTTTTCTTGATGTCTACACCTGGATTTTGGATATAGCCCTTAACATGTCCTTTGGTATCAGCTACAGAGATGATATGACCAAAGGAGCTGTTTCCGATAACCTTAACTGTAATTTTGCTTTCACCCTTTTGGTTAGCTGCCAAGATTTGATTGGCAATAAGAGTACGCCCCAAAGCAACTGTTGATGATGATAATGTATTGTGTTTTTCTTGTGCGGTTCTAACCGTTTCCGTGCTATCAAGAACATAAGCACGGAAAGAACCTGATTCTGAAATTGTTTTTATTAATTTATCCATAGTGACTCTATTATAACACAAAAAAGAGGGTGGAAAAATCGTAAACGTTCGGCGTTTCTCTTCCACACTCTCTATCAAATTACCATGAAAATTCGGACAGCTTTTCCCTCAAACTTGCTAGTTGCCTATTGTCAAAATGATGTTTCTGCCTTATTACAGGTGGTAAATTCTCCAAATACTCAATATAGATGCTGACAAGGAGATTATAGTCATTAGTCGTCAAACGTTTGAGTTGACTATGAATGAAGGCTGTCGCCTGTTCATACTTTTCATGAATTAACAAATCATCAATGTAGTCATTCCCATCAATAGTGTGCCCTTGCTCGTCTTCCACCTGACCTAAATCAATATTCAGAGCCTCAAATTTAAAAGCCTTGCTGACGACATTAGCTGTCCCTCGAATTTGATTGAGTAGCCAGTCACTGTTATATACTCCCATATTAGTCCCCTCCATTACTTGCTGTTCAAATCTATTATATCTTTTTAAATATCAGTTGTAAACGCTTTCTAGATATTGCAATTACGCTTCACCAACATTAATCTAGAGCTCTTTTCCTCATTTTTCAAGCAAAACAAAAAGGACCATCCGGTCCCTTTAGATTATCAGAGTTCTTACCCAACTGATCCTTCCATTTCATAACTAATCAAGCGGTTAAGCTCAACAGCATATTCCATTGGAAGTTCTTTGGTAAATGGTTCCACAAATCCCATGACAATCATTTCAGTTGCTTCTTGTTCTGAAAGTCCACGGCTCATGAGGTAGTAGAGCTGTTCTTCAGAAATCTTAGAAACTTTAGCCTCGTGTTCAAGTGCAACTTGTGAATTGTGGATTTCATTGAATGGGATAGTGTCTGATTTAGACAAGTCATCCATCAAGATGGTGTCACATTCGATGTGAGATACCGATTTCTTAGAATCTTTGTTGAAGGTTACTTGTCCACGATAGTCAACCTTACCACCATTACGAGCGATTGATTTAGAAACAATAGACGATGATGTATGCGGTGCATTGTGGATCATTTTAGCCCCTGTATCTTGGTGTTGACCAGCATTAGCAAAGGCAATTGAAAGCATCGTACCACGTGCACCTTCACCATCAAGATAAACAGATGGGTACTTCATGGTTACTTCAGCACCCAGGTTACCATCAATCCACTCAACAGTTGCGTTCTTCTTAGCCGTAGCACGTTTAGTTACCAAGTTGTAGACGCTATCTGACCAATTCTGGATAGTTGAGTAGCGCATATAGGCACCATCAAGTGCAAAGATTTCAACGATAGCCGCATGAAGGCTTGCCGTTGTGTAAGTAGGCGCTGTACATCCTTCAACATAGTGAACGCTAGCACCTTCATCAACGATGATGAGAGTACGTTCAAATTGAGCAGTTGCTTCGTTGTTAATACGGAAGTAAGTTTGAAGCGGAATATCTACCTTAACGCCTTTTGGTACATAAATGAAGGTACCACCTGACCAGAAGGCAGAGTTAAGGGCCGCAAATTTGTTATCTGTTGGCGGAACCAGTTTTGAGAAGTACTTCTTAAAGAGTTCTGGGTGCTCTTTAAGGGCTGAGTCTGTATCTGTAAAGATAATACCCAACTTGTCATACTCTTCTTTCATGTTGTGGTAAACCACTTCTGATTCATACTGAGCCGAGGCTCCAGCAAGATAGGCACGTTCTGCTTCTGGGATACCAATACGTTCAAAAGTTTCCTTGATTTTCTCAGGAACATCTTCCCAGTCACGAGCAGGCTTGTCTGATGCCTTTTGGAAATAAGTCAGGTCATCAAAGTTAATACCAGAAAGGTCTGGACCCCACTCTTGCATGGCCATTTTGTTAAAGGTTTCCAATGATTTCAAGCGGAATTCAAGCATCCACTCAGGCTCCCCTTTTTCAGCAGACATAGCACGGACCACGTCTTCACTAATCCCTTTTCCTGTTGAAAAGACTGGTGTCACATCATCATGGAAACCGTATTTATATTCCCCAAGATCAATGGGTTTTGGTTCTACTTTTTCATTTGTTTCAGTCATAGTATTTTCCTTTATTAAAGGTTTGATTAATTTTCTTTATTTAAGACTTGAGCAAGGAGGATAATTGCTCCATTGCTTCCTAGAGCTCACTTCTCTCTATAGCCTTTTTAAGGGCATTCCAAGAGAGCGTTGCACATTTGATACGTTGCGGAAATTTAGAAACCCCCGCCAAGAGTTTGGCTTCACCTAGCTTGTCCTCATCCACTTTATGATCCCCTTGAATCATAAGAGAGAAAATTTCTGCTAGTTCTAAGGCCTCTGCCTTGGTTTTACCGATAACCGCATCCGTCATCATACTTGATGAGGCTGTAGAAATAGTACAACCATCACCAGCAAAGGCGATGTCTTCAATCACGTCACCGTCAAATTTAACTGACAGATTGATAACATCTCCACATGTCGGATTATTCAGTTGAAGTTGCTCCACATCAGGCAGAACACCGTGATGGTGAGGGCTCTTAGAGTGATCAGCCACAACAGCCATATATAAACTATCTAGTCTAGAGAGTGCCATTGAAAAACTCCTTCGTCGCAAGAATTGCCTCTACAAGCTTGTCACAATCCTCTTTGGTATTGTAAATATAGAAACTTGCACGGGCAGCCGATGAAATACCTAAATGATTGATTAAAGGTTGAGCACAGTGGTGACCCGCACGCACTGCCACCCCTTCATAGTCAAGGGCAGTCGCCACATCATGAGGATGAAGTCCATCAATATTAAAGGCAATAACACCCGCATGTTTGCCAGAATCTTCTGGTCCATATACCGTCAATCCCTCAATCGCTCGAAGCTTAGGCAAGACATAGTCTACCAACTCTTGCTCGTAAGCATGAATATTTTCCATACCTAAAGCAGAGAGGTAGTCCACAGCAGCACCAAGAGCAATCGCCCCCGCAATGTTAGGTGTACCAGCCTCAAATTTCCAAGGCAGTTCCTTCCAAGTGGCTTCCTGTTCATAAACGAAATCAATCATCTCACCACCAAATTCGATAGGATTCATCTGGTTGAGAATCTCTTCTTTGCCATAGAGAACCCCAATTCCTGTTGGACCTAACATCTTATGTCCAGAAAGGGTGAAGAAATCACAATCTAAGTCCTGAACATCGATAGCCATGTGGGGCGCAGACTGGGCACCATCTACTACCATATAGGCACCAACTTGGTGAGCCATTTGTGCAATCTCTTTAACAGGATTGATGCAACCTAAAACGTTAGAGACTTGAGCTAGACTGACAAATTTTGTCTTTTCACTAATCTTATTAGCCAAGTCTTCCATATCCAACTGACCATCTTTCAAGTAGGCGTAAACAAGTTTAGCCCCTGCCTTCTTACAAGCTTCCTGCCAAGGAATGATATTAGAGTGGTGTTCCATAATTGAAATAACCACCTCATCTCCTGGTTCAAGAACCTGCTCTGCAAAACGACCAACCCAGTTAAGACCTGTTGTCGTTCCACGTGTAAAGAGAATCTCTTTAGTTGATTTGGCATTAATAAACTGGCGAATTTTTTCACGACTAGCTTCGTAAGCAGCTGTGGCACGCTCAGCCAAAGTGTGCACGCCACGGTGAACATTAGCATTGTCCTCATGGTAGTAGGCCATGAGGGTGTCCAAAACTACTTGGGGTTTCTGAGTCGTCGCTGCATTATCCAAGTACACCAAAGGTTCACCATTAACTACCTGATCTAAAATGGCAAAATCTTGTCGAATCTTATAGGCATCTAAAGCTGACATCTTATCTCCCTATCTAGATATATCATCGGTTAGACTATCTGCGTTGATAGTTCCTAACGTTTGTTTAGTTTTGTATCAGTTACAGAAATCATCTCGTCACGCACTTCCTTAACTGGGATTTCAGTGATAACTGCTCCCAAGAAACCGCGAATAACCAAGCGTTCTGCAGTGTCTTGATCAAGTCCACGACTCATGAGGTAGTACATATCCTCTGGATCCACCTGACCGATTGAAGCTGCGTGTCCTGCTGTAACTTCATTTTCATCAATCAAAAGGATTGGATTAGCATCTGAACGGGCCTTATCAGAAAGCATAAGAACACGGCTTTCTTGTTGGGCATCAGCACCCTTAGCCCCCTTGACAATGTGACCAATACCATTGAAAGTCAAGGTACCGCGCTCCAAGATAACACCATGTTGTAAGATATGTCCCACAGAGTTGTTACCATAGTTAGTCACACGAGTGTCAATCCCCTGAACTTGGCGACCTGATGACAGACCAATAACTTTAAGGTTGGCATGACTTCCATTGCCAATCAAGTCGCTATCAAAGTCAGCAATAACATTACCCTCGTTCATGATACCGAGAGCCCAGTCAATGCTTGCATCTCGACCAATACGACCACGACGACTGATATAAGTTGTGACATTTTCACCTAAACGGTCAATAGCCGCAAACTTAACTTGAGCACCGTCTTGTGCGATAACCTCTACAGAAATGTTGGCACTAGCTTTTTCAGTAGCTTCACCTAGCGTTTCAAAACGCTCAAGATAAGTCAATTTACTGTTTTTACCCGCTACAATCAAAACATGTTTGTTAAATGGAACAGATGAATCACCATCTTGGTAGAAATAGCTCTCAACTGGCAAGTCAACTTCAACATTATCTGGTACATAAAGGACTGCTGCACTATTGAAATAGGCATAGTTATAAGCTGCTAATTTGTCCTCATCGTAGGCTACAGCCTTACCAAAGAAGGCTTCAACGACTTCTGGGATTTCCTCAAGAGCTGTTGCAAGATCTGTGAAGACCACACCTTGACTAATCAAGTCAGCTGGCAATTGTTCAAGAACAGTATTTGTTCCTACTTGGACCAATTTAGGGTTGTTCCCAAGCGCTGTAAAATCAGGCACATTTGCTGATGGTTCATTTTCAGTAATCGTTCCATCGCCTAGATTCCAACGGTGGAATTTAACACGCTCAATTTTTGGAAGAGCCAAACTGTCAAGCTTGTCAAAGGCTGCTTGACGAAGGTCTTGCAACCAGAGTGGCTCTGCTTTTGCTTGTGAAAAAGCGATAATAGATTCTTTTGACATAGGTTACTCCTTTTCTAGTTATTTCGAGTAACAGACTTACGCTTCTTCGTGGTACTCGTAACCGAGCTCTTCAGCGATTTTCGCATAACCTTCTTGCTCAAGACGGGCAGCCAATTCAGGACCACCTGAAAGAACCACTTTACCTTCCATCATGACGTGTACAACATCTGGGGTGATGTAGTTCAAGAGACGTTGGTAGTGAGTGATAATCATAGCACCAAAGCCTTCGCCACGCATAGCGTTAACCCCTTTTGAAACCACTTTAAGAGCATCAATATCAAGACCTGAGTCAATCTCGTCAAGAAGGGCAAACTTAGGTTCCAACATAAGCAATTGAAGAATCTCATTACGTTTCTTCTCACCACCTGAGAAACCTTCGTTAAGGTAACGCTCAGCCATTTCTTCACGCATACCAAGCAATTCCATCTTTTCATCCAATTTAGTGATGAAATCAAGGACAGAAATCTTTTCGTCATCTTCTTTACCAGCGTTCATAGCCGCACGGATAAACTCAGCATTTGTAATCCCTGGGATTTCAGCGGGGTATTGCATAGCAAGGAAAAGACCTAGGCGTGCACGCTCGTCAACTTCCAAGTCAAGGATGCTTTCACCATCAAAAAGGATATCCCCTTCTGTAATTTCATAATTTGGGTTACCCATGATAGCAGCCGAAAGGGTAGATTTACCAGTTCCATTAGGACCCATAATAGCAGCAATCTCACCAGTTTTAAGAGTCAAATTAAGACCCTTCAGGATTTCTTTATCTTCAACAGAAACATGAAGATTTTTGATTTCAAGTACAGACATTGTATACTCCTTTTTCATATATACAGCGAGCAGGTGCTCGCTAATTTGCATTATTTTTTGAAAATAGCAAAACTATTTTCTGGAAAATAAAAAGAGAACTTCCATTTTCCTTAATTAGAATCATTATAACAAAAAAGCCATTACTTGGCTTTTCAAATGTTTAGTTTTTTCGCCCTTGCTTCCATTTTAACATGGTTGCTTGACGATAATCACTGTTCCCGATAAATTTCAGGAAGTTAAAGAGAGGTGTTCGACCAACGCCCCAAATCTCAAGCCCTTCAATCAGAATTTCCATCCCTAGAAGTAAACTCAAGAGCAGGAGGATACCACCCAGGCGACTGGAAACATTCAACAAGAGGGCAATCAATGAAAAGAGAATAGCGATGGCATAAACCACCAGAACTGCTCCTCGATGAGTGAACCCCATAGCTAAAAGGCGATGATGCAAGTGCATCTTGTCAGCCTCCATGGCTGGTCGCCCTGACAACTTACGGCGAACAATGGCCACCACTGTATCAACAATGGGCACCCCCAGGATAATAACAGGTGACAAAATAGCTACTGCTGTCGCATTTTTCAGCCCTTGCAATGACAAAACACCTATCATAAAGCCAATAAAGAGTGCTCCCGTATCACCTAGATAAATAATCGCTGGATGATAATTGTAAGGGAAAAAGCCCATAATGGCAGCCACTAAGACAAAGATGGTCATGGTCAAGAAAATATCAGTATCATAAAGAAAGAAATAAGAAATCACCCCCATAGTCATCAGGGAAATGATAGAAACTCCTCCAACCAAGCCATCCAAACCATCAATCAGATTAATGGCATTGGTGATAGCCGCAATCCATAACACTGTTAGAATCAAGGTCAAGACTGGCCCAAACTGAATCATGGGGCCGCCAAAAGGTATCTTAAAGCTATCAAATCGAAAATCGGTAAAAGCCCACACAATGACAGCTCCAATAACAATACCGAGCATCTTAGGCATGGGTTTTAATTCAAAAATATCATCAATGAAACCTGTCAGTGCCACAATAGCACCACCCACAACAACCGGTAGGATGTATCTTAAATAAGAAATATGCCAGACATCCTTCTGAATAATCATAGGCATAAATACCAAGGATGCCAGTAGAAAGGCCAAGAAAATAGCTAGACCACCAGCACTTGGCATTGGCTTTTTATTGATACGTCTTGCATTTGGATTATCAACCGCTCCGACTCGAAAGGCCAAAGAGCGAACCAGCGGAGTCCCCACAATGGCAATCAGAAAGGTCCCAATCAAGACAAAGATATATTTAATGGTCCAAGGCATGTCCTAACTCCATTTCGTTGCTTGTAGTAACGGTAAGGCGTCCTCTTCCATCAAGATTGTTGCATGCTCTTGTAGGTAGGCACGTGTTCGGTCTGCCACATTCGCATATTCAAGAAAACGCGCATACATATTGTTCGCGTAATAGTCAGGCTCATCAGCCAAGTAAAGAAGGATAGTCATATAGTAGACATCACCAAGTTTATAAAGTTCAGAACCTTCCACTGGCACATCCTTCAAACCTTGCGTAAAGGTCACTACTTGATCAAAGTCAGAGAAAGCCAAGACATAGTGGGTATAATCTTCACGAATATTTTCCTCAGCCACTTCCTTAGCCGGCTCTGTCATAGCCTTATCAACCTCTTCCAAGGTCTTTTCAAGCTCTTCGAGCTTATGGTGGGCTTCAATATCACCCTTATCCATAAAGTTACCTTCAAGAGCTTTGAGGAATTCTTCTGGAGAAAGGCCCGAGTAGTCATCCATATCTGACAAATCGTTGAAATCAAGGTCTTCCTTAAGATCTGATTTAGTCACAAAAACATCCACACGATCCTTACGTGGCGTGACACGGAAGCTCAGCATCCCACTATTTTTAAAGTTATCAGGCAAGTCCAACTCATCCATGACAGTATAGAAAAATTCCTCTGTTTTTTCCTGGGGAATCAAGAAATCTTTCAGCTCCATACCATGTTCTTCAAGATCTTCCATGGTAATCATGATTTTTAGAGTTGTCTCGCTTATTTGTTTCATTTCCATATGTAAAAAACCTCGCACGAGTAGTTATTTCATTATACTAGAAAAGCAAAGAGATAGCAATTTCTGAACAAGTTTAGGTCTTATTTTAGGAAGCTTTTCTAAAAATTCTCTAATGCTAACAAAATCTTGATTTTTCCTATTAATAGCCGTCATCTATCCTAGAAAGGAGTATAATAAAAGTGGATATATAGTAGGAGGTGATGACCATGACTGCCTATAAAAAAGGATTGTTACGAGCCAGCATTGTTGCAGGAATAACAAGTTTATTGACCCTCTTTCTCTACTTGTCAGGACAACCTCATCAAGTAAACAAATCTACCTTTCTTACAGGACTAATCGTTGCCATCATACTGGCAACTGCACCCATTTACGACGATAACCGTTTGACACTCAGACAACAATCACTCCTCCACTTCTCAATCATGTGCGTTACCATCCTTCCAATTCTCTGTTTATCTGGATGGTATCCTTTGCATAATGTCGTAGACTTCTTGAAAATCCTAGCTAGCTTCTTAACCTGCGGACTGGCCCTCTGGACACTAGCTTACCTTATCTTTGGAAAACTTCTCAATAAATAATCTCTAAACCAGATAAAAAGGACTTCAAGCGAAGTCCTTTCAATTTTTTATCCAAAAATAAGTTTGACAGCCCCATAAAGAAGAACAATGATACCGAGTACGATACGGTATTTCCCGAAAACAGTGAAATCGTGTTTCTTAATATAGTTCGTCAAGAAGCGAATCACAAACAGGCTGACAATAAAGGCTGTCACACTAGCTACCAAGAGAATGGCCACTTGTCCACCAGTCAAGGTGTTCCCATCAATAAAGTACTTAACTGCCTTAAGCCCACTATAACCAAACATAGTTGGAATACCAAGGAAGAAGGTAAAGTCAGCAGCTACGCTACGACTAGTACCAACGATGATTCCCCCAAGAATAGTAGCACCTGAACGACTAGTCCCTGGAATGATACTCAAGACTTGGAAAAGACCAATATAGAAAGCGGTCTTGTAAGACATACGTGCCAAGTCCGTTACCTTAGGCTCTACATGTCGATTGCGGTCCTCAATCCAAATAAAGGCAATCCCGTAGACCACCAACATGATAGCTACTACAAAGAAATTACTGAGGTGGGCCTCCATCCAATCATCTAAAAGAAGACCAAAGAAGGCCGAAGGAATACAGGCAATGAAAACCTTGAGCCAAAGTTGCCAAGTCAACTGCACTTCACGTGCTGTTTTACCAGGTTGGAAGGGATTCAAACGTTTAAAGTAGATGACTATAACTGCTAGAATAGCCCCAAGCTGAATAACGATATTAAACATATCAATGAAATCTTTACTTTGTCTTAAGTTCAAGAATTCATTAACCAAGATCAAATGACCTGTTGATGAAATGGGTAACCACTCAGTGATCCCTTCGACAATCCCAAGGAAGACTGCCTTTAGTAATTCAATAATATACTGTGCCGTTTGCATAATTATCTCCGTTTTTAAATGTTAGCCTTATCACATCAACAGTGAATAAGACTCCAAATCGTCCTTCTCATTATATCAAATTAGCAACTGTATTTAAAGCCAATCCTGACATACAGTTTTTTTCTAGCCCCAACTTATTGTCATCAGTCTCAATTTCCTGTAAAATGGTAAGGAATGACATTTTTATAGGAGACATTGTTTCAATGAAAAAAATTATTGTAGCCTGCTTTGCGGCCCTCCTCCTCGTTTTTGGTGGAGTATCAAGCGCTCAAGCAGACGAGTATCTCCGTGTCGGTATGGAAGCTGCCTATGCACCTTTCAACTGGACACAGGATGATAACTCAAACGGAGCCGTTCCAATCGAAGGTACTAAACAGTATGCCAACGGTTATGACGTGCAAATCGCTAAAAAAATCGCTGAAGCCCAAGGTAAGAAACCCTTGGTGGTCAAAACAGCTTGGACAGGTTTGATTCCTGCACTCACTTCTGGCAAGATTGATATGATTATCGCAGGTATGAGTCCAACAGCTGAACGTCGTCAAGAAATTGACTTTTCAGATAGCTACTACCGTAGTGAACCTGTTATAGTTGTTAGCTCTGATGGCGATTATGCCAACGCTAAGAGCCTCAAGGATTTCAAGGATGCTAAAATCACAGGTCAACAAGGAGTTTACCTCTACAACTTGATTGATCAGATTCCAAATGTGAACAAGCAAACTGCCATGGGTGACTTCGGTGCGATGCGCCAAGCCCTTGCATCTGGCATCATCGATGGTTATGTCTCAGAGCGACCAGAAGCACGAACTGCTGAAGAAGCTAGCTCAAAATATAAGATGATTTCACTTAAAGATGGCGGTTTCCAGGTCTCAGACGATGATGTTTCCTTGGCTGTCGGTCTTCGTAAAGGAGATAGCCAGCAAATGGAACAAGTCAATAAGGTCCTTGCTGGTATCAGCCAAGAAGAACGTATCAAACTGATGGATCACATCATTGATATTCAACCTGCAGATAAGACTGATGAAGCTAAAAAAGGAAACTTCTTTAGCCAGATGACTACTATTGTTGCTAAAAACTGGCCACAATTCTTGCGTGGTACAGCAATAACACTTCTTATCTCTATTATCGGTACTGTTGTCGGAACTTTTATCGGTCTTATGATTGGTGTTTACCGTACAGCTCCTAAGGCTGCTAATAAATTTGTGGCCTTGCTCCAAAAACTCTTCGGTTGGATTCTTAACGTTTATATCGAAGTTTTCCGCGGTACCCCAATGATTGTACAAGCTATGGTTATCTACTACGGTACTGCCCAAGCTTTTGGCATCAATATTGACCGTACACTGGCAGCTGTATTCATTGTTTCTATTAACACCGGAGCCTACATGAGTGAAATCGTTCGAGGTGGTATCTTCGCTGTGGATAAGGGGCAATTCGAAGCTGCAACCGCTCTTGGATTTACCCACGGTCAAACCATGCGTAAGATTATTCTTCCACAGGTTATCCGTAACATCTTGCCAGCCACTGGTAATGAGTTCGTTATTAATATAAAAGATACTTCTGTGTTGAACGTTATCTCTGTTGTAGAACTTTACTTCGCAGGTAACACTGTCGCAACCCAAACTTACCAATACTTCCAAACATTCTTTGTTATCGCAGCAATCTACTTTGTTCTTACGTTCACAGTAACTCGCATCTTGCGTTATGTGGAACGCCGTTTGGATCAAGATACTTACACACAAGGAGGGGTTCACTAATGACTGAGACGATTTTAGAAATCAAAAACCTCAAAAAATCATACGGAAAAAATGAAGTCCTCAAAGATATCTCCCTCAGTGTCAAAAAGGGTGAGGTTATCTCAATTATTGGTTCTTCAGGTTCAGGAAAATCAACCTTCCTTCGCTCTATTAACCTACTTGAATCACCTTCAGGTGGTGAAATCCTCTATCATGGGGACAACGTCCTTGAAAAAGGTTACGATCTTACTACCTATCGTGAGAGACTCGGTATGGTGTTCCAATCCTTCAACCTCTTTGAAAACCTTAATGTCTTGGAAAATGCTATCGTAGCTCAAACAACTGTTCTCAAACGTGACCGCAAAGAAGCTGAGAGTATCGCCAAAGCTAACTTGGAGAAAGTTGGTATGGGGGAACAATACTGGAAAGCTAAACCAAAACAACTTTCAGGGGGACAAAAACAACGTGTGGCGATTGCTCGTGCCCTCTCTGTTGATCCAGAAGCCATCCTCTTTGACGAGCCAACTTCAGCCCTTGACCCAGAAATGGTAGGAGAAGTACTCAAGACTATGCAGGAGCTATCTGAAACCGGTTTGACCATGATTATTGTTACCCATGAAATGGAGTTCGCACGCGATGTTTCAGACCGTGTCATCTTCATGGATAAAGGAGTAATCGCTGAACAAGGTAGTCCAGAACAAATCTTTGAAAATCCTAAAGAAGAACGTACCAAGGAATTCCTCAAACGTTTCTTGGGTTAAAAACGAAAAAGTTAAGGTTTCGACCTTAACTTTTTTAGATTCTCTGACATTAAAAAAACGGCAACTGCCGTTTTTTTGTCTCTAATTGCTTAGTTACGACGTGTACGTCTGTCAACAAAACCAAGGAAGGCCAATAGTGTCATGAAGAGACCTACAAAGCCAAGTCCTGCTACAGTTTCCTCACCTGTTTCTGGCAAGCTGTCTGCATCTTGAACAGGTGCTTGTTTTTCAGCTTTTGTTTGAGCATAATTTACAGGAATTTGGGCTAGTGTTTGAGCGGCTTTTTCTTGTGTTGTGAAAGCAACAACTTTCCCATCTACATCATAAACTGGTACTGGTGTAAGACCTTTAGATGTGATGTTAGCAAACTCTTTAGCCAATTGTGTTTGACGTTCTTTGTCTGCCTTAGCTTTCATATAGTTATCAAAGGCAGTTTGAACAGTTGTGTATTCGCTCGTTAATTTATCACGTTTAGCTGACAATTCAACAAGTTTTGCACGCTCAGTTGAAAGTGCATCTTTAGCCGCCGTAAGTTTAGCAAAGGCTGTTGCACGTTCTTCTTTAGCCTTAGCTAGGTTAGCTGAAGCATTTGTAAGAGCGGCCACACGATTCTTAGCAGAAGCCAAAGCTTGGTTAGCTTGTTCCAAGGCTGCTTGTTTCTTAGCAGTTTCTTGCTTAGCAGTGTTGTAAGCATTTGTCAAACTTTGCAAAGCCGCAGAGCTTGTAGCAAGTTTATCTTTAGCTGCTTGAAGCTCAGCTTGTTTTTCATCAAGAGTAGCTTGCGCCTTGCTAAGAGCTGCTGCTTTTTCTTGAGCGTTAGCATTAAGATTTTCAACTGCAGCGTTAGCTTTTTCCAATTCTGATTTAGCAGTTGCAAGGGCTGCTTGTTTTTCAGAAAGGTTAGTCTGAGCTGCTGCTAACTTGCTTGCAGTCGCTTTAAGAGCTGCAAGTTCTGACTGAGTATTTTTAAGTTTAAGAGTTGCAGACTCAGAAGCAGCTTTCTTGCTAGCTAGGTCACTTTGAGCTTGATCATTAGCTTGCTTAGCAGCTTCATAAGCTGCTTTTGCAGCTGCTAGATTTGCATTTGAAGATGGTTGAGATTGGTTACCTACATATGGGTTAGCAATCTTAGTTGTGTCAAAGCTACTATCAGAAGAGATAGAATTTTTATTGACATTATTTACGTGGACGTTAAAGGCACCGGCAACGACACTGATATCAGTACCAATGTATGTTTCGCCACCATCAGACGTAAGGCCAGCAATAGAACGGGCGTGGTTCCACTCCGTACCATTAAACATGAAGTCAAGCATAGCTTCATAGATATACTTCTTAATCTCGTTAAGAGTAAATGGTCCTGTCAAACCTTGCCAAGTATTAAGGTTTTCACCAATACTTACAGTATTAAATGACTTACCAGCACGGTCAAGAGCAGCACTATCGTGTTGATGGTTACTGATAGATTCCCAACCCCAGTTATCTGCCACATAGCCGTCTGTAACGCGGTCTGTTGCAAGAACACTACCTTTTGATACAGACGTTTGAGTTGTACCAAAAGCTGAACGGATTTGGTTAATCAAGCTTGAAGCATACAATGACAAATCTGTAATTTGAGCTTCACTAAGGTTGTTCAAATCGCTGATTGTAATGTTTTTATCCGCTTCATTATCTTGGTAGCTATTGTTTCCACGATCACGTTTGTTAACGTTCTTCAAGGTTTGTTCAGCTTGCGCTTTTTCTGCTGCAGTTGATGTTTTTGACTCATGAATCTTAAGAGCATCGATATACTCTGATGATACTGAGAATCTTTGACTAACATTAGTTGTTGAAGTTGTTGAAGCTTCTGCTTTTTTCTTAGCTGCTTCAGCAGCAGCAAGAGCAGCTGCCTTTTCATTCGCTACTGTTTGAGCAGTTTCATAGGCTGCTTTTGCTTGGTTAGCAGCATTTTGATCTGCAGTCAATTGGCCTTCTTTAGCTGAAATAGCAGTAGCTTTTTCCTTATCAGCTGCCTGAGCGGCTGCCAATTCTTCTTGGGCTTTTTTCTCAGCTGCAGTTGCAGCATCAAAAGCTGATTGTGCTTTAGCTTGGTTAGAAGCTGCCTCAGAGGCGCTAGAACCATTAAGTGCTGCTTTTGCTGCATCTACTGATTTTTGAGCGGCAGCAACTTCAGTTGCTTTAGCATTAACATTAGCTTGATCTGCATTAACTACAGCCTGTTGTTTGTCTACTGCATCTTTGGCAGTTTTTTCTGCTGCTTGAGCAGTTGCTACTGCTGACTTAGCTTCGTTAGCTGCATTTTCAGCGCTGGTTACTTGACTTTGAGCGGCAGCAATAGCTTCTGGACTTGCTTCATCGGCTGCTGTTTGTGCCTTTTGCAAGTTAGCATCTGCAGTCGCTAAGTTTGCCTGAGCCTGATTGACAGTCGCTTCGTGATTAGCGACTACTGACTCTTGCTGTGATACCGCTTGACTTGCAGCATTTGCTTGTTCTCTAGCCGTTTCGACTTGAGATTGAGTTGGGACAGCTTGTGTAGCTGTCGATGATACTGATGCTGTTGTTGAGGCTTGATCATTTGTCGTTACCTCATCAGCTTTAGCAACTGTGGCAGAAACTGCAAGTGCTGCAATTCCAGCTGTCGCCAAAACCTTTTTATTCATAAGACGAACTCCTTTTTTTGTTAAAAAATCACTACTATATAATAACATTTTAATAATCTTGAAACAAGATGCTATCTCCTAATTTTTAAAATTTAATTATTTTATAAGCTTTCATAGCCTGTTTATAAAAATTATTAAATTGTTAGTCAAAAGTAGAATTGCTGTTTCAAAGTCCCTTTTTAGCCTTTGATTTTGCCTTACCCAGCTATTCTATCAAATCTTCGTTACAGTTTCTTAACTTTCTTTAAACGTTTTTTTGATATAATGTGTACTCATCATATGCAAAAGGAAGGGCAAAGTGAAAAAAGTATTAAAAACATTGAGTGACATCCTACTAGGAATAACCTCACTTGGCTTGTCTTACTGGCTTTACAGAGGACATCTGGAACAGTATGTTCATTACATCGCCCATTATGGTCCCAACTTCCAAATTTTCCTAAACCTAGTCATTATTATTTTACTGGGGTACTTCGTCTACGCTTTTTTGAAACTCCTTCTCACTAGGAAACTGAAAAAACAGACGCTTCTCCTACTTTACTTCATTTACTTTCTTGCTCTCTTCTACCTACTTTTCTTGAAAAACATCGGCATTCAAGGGCTATCCCTTAATCCTCTTTCCTTCGCTCGGGAACTATACTGGGGCAGCCACTTTGTTCCCATCATGAACCTATTAATGTTCATCCCCCTAGGACTCCTCTTTTCTTCCCGAATGAGTAATCTCCTACTCTGTCTCATCGCCCTTTTCTCCGTCGAATCCATCCAATATTTCGGACATCTGGGAATATTTGATTTAGGAGATATCGTCTTAAATATGTTAGGTATCCTCGTCGGGACTGCAATTCATCAACTCCCTCAGTTTCAAACAGTAATCAAAAAAATGTTAACATAGAAGAACCTCCAGAACTTAAATCTGGAGGTTTCGTTAGGGCACTTTTTTAGATAAATCCAAAAAAATTAAAGAAGGACATCTTATAGGCTCGGAATAAAAGACAAAAATAACAGCTCCCTGAATCCAGAGAGCTGTTTTGAACTTGGGCTAAAATCCCTAAAAAAAGCTACCCAATAGAGTAGCCTCATTATCAAGATATGCTCAATTGAACACGGCCTAAGCACTTGGCAAAAAAGATAAGATCTCCTAGAAACTGAAGTTTCTTCGTCAATTTTCCTATTTTTGCTTTGTGCTTTTGACGGCCTTTGTATCTTAAATTAACGACGAAGTCCAAGTGAGCTGATCAACTCACGGTAACGGTTAACGTCTGTGCGGCGAAGGTATGCCAACAAGTTACGACGGTGACCGATTTTTTTCATCAAACCACGGTAAGTAGCGTGGTCTTTTTTGTGTTGTTTGATGTGGTCGTTAAGGTGGTTGATTTCCCAAGTAAGGACAGCAACTTGAACCTCTACTGAAC
>ENA-OWLZ01000014-OWLZ01000014.1-metagenome-genome-assembly--contig:-NODE-14-length-47918-cov-10.656708_pt1 | contig 47918 bp, 46 predicted proteins | sample MGYA00245341_ERZ651117 | MGnify/ENA primary metagenome ERZ651117 (study PRJEB26857, sample SAMEA4031763) | metagenome | biome: human; feature: oral; material: saliva | place: Philippines | collected 2014... | reverse complement strand
ATATTGTTCTCCTATACAATTTTTAAAGTAATTATACCGCTATCATCACTGATTATCCACTGTATTTAAGAAAATTTAATGGCTCTCTTGACTATTCAGTTGATGGATAAAAAGTTGCCAATGAAGTATTACAAGGGGGATGGGGGAATGGGAATGAACGAATTGAACTTCGAACTAATGCAAGTTATGACGCTTAAAAATCCAGAATATCGTTAATCGATTAGTGTTAGGACAATATGATGAAGGTATTGTAGATATTGATGAAATTGCACAAGAGGTTATCTAAGGTGAATGAGGTAATGGAGATGAGCGAAAAGTAAGACTAGAAAATTCAGGGGATAATTATCAAGCAGTCCAAGGTAGAGTTAACGAATTACTAGGGTAATTATTGTAAAGAGCCTACTACAGAAATTGTCTGTGTTGGTTTAAAAAATTTTCCTCCTGCTTGCTACTAAGCTAGCCATTATATGGAAAAGAAAATTGTGAATATACGAGAGGTTTATATAATTTCGATTGAAATAAAGTTCACAGAAAAAACTTAGAACAAATAAATAATATTTGTTCTAAGTTTAATCTATTTAAAATATCATTTAATTGGTGTTGGATCTGGGCCATTACAGCTACTAGCTCCACAAGATGTACAGCTACTATCCTCACTGTTTACATTAATATTAAGGCTTGAGTCTAACTCAAGTTTTTGTAAATCTAACAGTTGTCTATTTTCCATGAATATCACCTCCTAAAATATTGATTTTTTTCACAAATATCCTATACTAAAATTAATAATGAATATGAACTGTCGGTGAGAGTATAAGAATGACGCATAATTTTCATTAGAATATTGTTGGTTGGGAAGTGAAATGATGGAATATATGAAGAAAATTTTAGAGTGGTTACCACGCAAATACTTAGTACCTATTGCTATTGGTATGTTCTTAACAGCTTTGGACGGTATTATTATTCCGTCTTTTATTTCCGGTTTAATTGATGTTTCGTCCACTCAAAAAGTTGAGGATTTAGTAAAAATTTCAATGATTGGTATTCTCAGTTATTCCCTTATTCGGCTTGGATTGTTTATATGGGAAGATTCTCAACAAAGAATGATAAAGCAGTTAACATTAACGCTTAAAGAAAAAATCATTACAGCATTCTTTTACGGAAAGTTTAACGAACAGGAAGTAGAGTCAATAGTACTTAGTGAGTTAAAACTATTAGAAGAACAGGGAATCAAGTCTATCATGGGATTTTTCTATTGCCTCGTATTTGCATTGGTTACCTTGTTATTTGTATCCGCTATAGATTTGAAATTAGCAGCGCTCTTTATTACGTTATCGTTCTTACCAATATTAGTCCCAAAATTATTTGCTAAATCTATTCGAAAGCATTCAAAGGAATGGGCTGAAGTGAACCAATTAAGTATCTTGCAACAACAAGAATATTTGAAAAGTAAGCCGATTATTAAGAACTTTTTTGTAGAAAAAATCTTCTTGAATAAGTTGATGGGAACATTGAATCAAACAGAAGAAGCCTATTTTCAAATGAATCATGTTCGATTTACATCGAAGTTATTAGCAAACTTACTTTCTGGATTAAGTTCATTTGTACCGCTAGCCATTGGGGTATATCTCGTTATTGTTGGGGACACTAAGTTAGCCACAGTTATTGCAATTTATTTAGCTAGCGATCGTATTGTTGGTCCTTTACTTAGTGCAATAGATTATTATCAAAGATTTAATTCAATCATTCCTGTAATTGAAAGAGTAGAAAAGTATACAGAGTTTGAATGTGATAATTCTGAAAGTAAATCTAGTATAAGCACAGTATTTCCGATTGAGTTACAACAGTGTAATGTTCAGTTTGATGGAATGACTATATTAGACAAAATTGTTTTAGAAATTAATGAGAATGATAGGGTACTTATTATGGGGCCGTCCGGATCTGGAAAATCTACACTTTTGGAATTACTATACGGACTCTATGTATCTAAAGATGGAATTCAAAAGTATAATGGAATTCAGAGACAATTAGTTTCAGGAGATGATTTAAAGAGACACATTGGATTCTTTACTCAGGAATCAAGGATTTTCTACGAATCATTAAAATTTAATATTTCTTTAGGGGAAGACTATTCTGATAGTGAAGTTACATCTGTTCTTCAAAAGGTAGGTCTAGGGTATTTAGTGGATAGAATAGGGCTACATAATGCAGAAGTAAATCTTGATGAATCACTTTCTGGAGGAGAAAAAGCTAGAATCTGTCTAGCTCGTCTATTGCTTAGAAAATATCAATTGCTGTTATTAGATGAGTTTTCTTCTGCTATTGATGAAGATACAACGATGATGATTAGGAAGCTTCTCATTAATGACAACATTCCATTTATAGAGATAGCACATAGGGTGCCAAAAGATATCGGCTTATACAATAAACGTTACACTTTGGAGTCTGGTCGATTAATACACTAATCATTTATAAAAAAATCCCTTTGAAACCTTGAAGTTTTTGCTAAATCGCTATAAAACATGCTATACTACTAGTGATATTATGTGTGAAAACTGTAAATATATATTTGGAGGCTATAGCATGGGATTTGTAATCTTTCTATTGCTAATTGTGGTACTCGGTGCCGCAGGTTATGCAACAGCAATATTCATGACAAAGAAACAAACGAAAGTAATTGAAGAATTATCAGAGAAAAAGGATAAGTTAATGGCCGTGCCGATTGCGGACACGTTCTATACTTTGAAAAACTTGAACTTAACAGGACAAACAAAGAGAACGTATGAAACATGGCAAGCGACATGGCAAACAATCACACGATTCCGATTCCCTGAAATCGAAGCTGCATTAGTAAGTGCAGAACAATATATCCAAAAATTAAACTTCATCAAAGGAAATCAAGTGACACAACAAGCTGAAAACTTGATTGAAGAAACAAAAGCTGAAGTGGATAAAATTTACTCAGCATTACAAAAATTATTGGATAGTGAAAAACAAAACCGCGCGGAGCTAGACTTATTACAAGAACGCTATGCTTCAATGCGTAAAGACTTATTAGCACATAGTTTCTCATTCGGCGAAGCGCTAGAAACGTTAGAAAAACGTTTAGCTTATTTAGAATTAGACTTCGCGAAATTTAATACATTAACCAACGAAGGCGACCACTTAGAAGCTAAAGAAGTACTTGGACGTATCGAAAAAGAAATGAAAGAATTTGAGTCAATCGTTGAACAAGTGCCTCAATTATTAAAAGAAATCGAAACTGAGTACAATGAACAAGTAGAAGACTTGAAACAAGGATATGCTCGTATGGTCGAAGAGCATTATCAATTTGCTAAAATCTCAATTCCTGAAGAAATTGAAAAGATTGAAAAAACAATTGAAGTGGCACGCGGACATATCGCTGCTACAGAATTAGAAGAAGCTCGTCAACAATTAGATAAAGTGGCTCGTGAAATCGACCAACTTTACGATGTGATGGAGGCTGAAATTGAAGCACGTGAATTTGTATACCGTAATAAAGCTCAAGTTGAAAAACGCTTGAACCAAGTATTACAAAGCAACCGTTATGTAAACATCGAGGTTGACCGTGTATCTCAAAACTATATCTTGTCAAACAACGAATTCGTTCGTGTACAAGAATTTGCTGAGCAATTAGAAAAAGAACAAGAAGCCGTTCAATACTACAGCAAGGCGATGGAAAACCATCAAGTTCCTTATTCAGTAGTAAAAGAACATTACGAACTCGTTCTTGAAAAACTAAACAGCATTGATGAAGATCAAACAGATTTAGTAAACACATTATCTGATTTACGTAGCCAAGAAAAAGCAATTCGTGACGGATTAGATGTCTTCGAATTAGACTTACGTAATATGAAACGTACGATTGAGAAGTACCACTTACCAGGTCTTCCAAAAGAGTACTTAGAATTGTTCTTTGCTACAAGCAATCGTATCGAACAATTATGGCAAAAGATGGATCGCGTGAAGCTAGATATGAACGAAATTAATGCGGCAAACAACGTGATTGAAGAAGATGTTGAGAAATTAGATATTCTTACAGAACAAATCGTTGATAACGCACAATTAACGGAGTATATGATTCAACATGCGAACCGTTACCGCCTATCACATCCTGAAATCGAAACAGCGATTGGTCGTGCACTTGACCTATTCAACCACACATTCAAATACGATGAATCATTACAAATTATTGAATCAGCGTTAGAACAAGTGGAACCAGGTGCTGGTAACCGAGTACGTCAAAACTACCAAGCAGAAAAGAATAATAGCTTATTCTTCTAATAGAAAAACTATTAAGCCACGTGAGTGAAAGCTCACGTGGCTTTTTTATGCAATAAAAAATATCAGATATCGTATCATATTCAAGTTTTTCGGATAGAAAATCTATATTTCTTTATTCGGGGTAGGCGTATACTAAGTACAGATGAAGGAGGGGTAAGATGGATTTAGTATTTATGGGTAGCGTATTTTTAGCGGGGCTTTTATCGTTTTTTTCACCCTGTGTTTTACCGCTATTTCCGGTATATTTTGGAGTCTTAATGAGTGAACAAGACGGAGCGCATATTAAACTTGGTAAGTTTTCTATTTATTGGAAACCAATGATTCGGACATTGATATTCATAGCAGGAATCTCAACGGTCTTTTTCTTTCTCGGATTTGCAGCAACTATCTTGGGAAGCTTGATATACAATGCGTGGTTCAATATTTCTTTAGGAGTCATGATTGTTATTTTAGGCTTACATCAGATGGAATTCTTTCAATTTTTATTTTTACAAAAACAAAAGACTGTACAGTTTGAGATGAAGAATCAAAAGTCTTTATGGAGTAGTTACTTACTGGGGCTTAGCTTTAGTTTTGGTTGGACACCTTGTGTAGGTCCTGTACTGAGTGCAGTGTTGTCACTCATTTCAACACAACAAGCTAGTCCTTATTATGGAGTACTTTTATTATGTCTCTATATTCTTGGATTATCGATTCCATTCTTAATACTATCGATTGCTTCAACCTTGGCATTTAAAGTATTCAATCTTGCAAAAAAACGGTTAATGTTATTAAAAAAACTTGGTGGTTTAGTGATTGTGTTGATGGGCTTAGCTATTATTTGGGCACAACTGCCACAAATCCTTCACTAATGAAAAGGAGAAATCATGATGAAAAGAAAATTAATGTTAGCAGTATTTAGTACATTTTTATTAGCTGCTTGTCAAAACTCACAAATGGGTATGGATAAAATGGATATGAAAACTACTACTGAAGAAATGGGAATGATGAGTGAGCAAAAGACAGAAAATAAAGATTCAATGAATGGAACAATGGGGATGGATGAAGTGAGTGATTATACTTTTAAAACTCTAGATGGAAAAGAAGTTTCTCTTGCAGAGTATAAGGGAAAGAAAATTTATGTAAAATTTTGGGCTTCTTGGTGTCCAATTTGTTTAGCCGGACTTTCTGATATCAATCAATTAGCGGACATGCCTCCTAAAGATGCAGTCGTTCTAACCGTTGTTGCACCAGGTGTGAATCGTGAAAAGAGTTTAGAGGACTTTAAGGAATGGTTTTCAGGATTAGAGTACAAAACTCTTCCTGTTTTAGTAGATAATGACGGTCAGTTTTTAAAGAAATTAGGAATCGTTGGGTACCCATCTTCAGCTTTTATTGATGCAAATGGAAAAGTAGTACGAGTTCAACCCGGCCATGTAACGAATGAGGATATCGTGAAGACTTTAGAAACACTATAGATGAGGGGGAGCAGAATGGATAAAAAATTAATGATTGCAGTTGTTGTATTTCTTATTTTCTTAGCGGGAGCTTTGTATTTTGGTAAAGGAAATACAGTAGCCAGTTCTTCTGAATCAGAATCCATTTCAAATAAGGTGACGAATCTGATTGAAAAAGAAGAGACAAAATCCGATACCAAAAAGGAGGCAACAAACGTGAAAGAAATTTATTTAGCAGGTGGATGCTTTTGGGGACTTGAGGAATACTTTTCAAGAATCAATGGGGTCATCGATGTTGTCAGTGGTTACGCCAATGGGAATGTTGAAACAACCAATTATCAACTCATCCACAGTACAGATCATGCAGAGACGATTCATGTAACTTATGATGCCGATAAGATCTCTCTAAGAGAATTATTATTATACTACTTTAGAGTGATTGATCCATTTTCAGTGAATAAGCAAGGGAATGATGTAGGTCGCCAATATCGTACAGGAATTTATTATGCAGATGAAGCGGATAGTGCGATTATTCAGGAAGTTATCAAAGAAAAAGAAGAACAATTTGGAAAGAAATTAGCGGTTGAAACGGAAAAACTACGTCATTTCGTGGTTGCTGAAGACTACCACCAAGATTACCTAAAGAAACATCCGAATGGCTATTGTCATATCGATGTGAGAAAAGCAAATGACCCAGTAATTGATGAGAAAATGTATCCACTTCCTGATGAAGAAACATTAAAGAATACCTTGACGAAGGAACAATATGCTGTAACGAGAGAAAACCGTACGGAATTAGCATTCTCAAATCAATATTGGAATAATCATGAAAAAGGAATTTATGTGGATGTAGCAACGGGAGAGCCACTCTTTTCTTCACGAGACAAATTTGATTCTGGATGCGGATGGCCAAGTTTCACAAAACCAATTTCTTCAGAAGTAGTGACTTATCATGAAGATACTAGTTTTAATATGAAACGAGTGGAGGTAAGAAGTCGCATTGCAAATTCTCATTTAGGTCATGTGTTTGAAGATGGTCCAAGTGATAAAGGTGGATTACGCTTCTGTATTAATAGTGCTTCGATTAAGTTCATTCCTCTAGATGAAATGGATGCTCAAGGATATGGCTATTTGAAAGATTTTGTTGAATAACAATGAGGTGCTTTAGAGGAGAGGGATTACTGATGAGGATTCCTCTCTTTTAAAGGACTTTTTTAGGTAAAACGTACTCGAAATTGTTTGATGAAAGAGTATAATAGGAACAGGAGGGGATTTTATGTATTCGATCTTGATTGTAGAAGATGAACCGATTATTCGAAAAGGGATTGCTTCGCTTGTAGATTTTGAAAGCTTGGGAATTTCAACGATTCAAGAAGCAGAAAATGGGGAGCAGGCGCTCACAATGATTCAAGAGCATACGCCTGATATTTTATTAACGGATATTAATATGCCAAAAATGGATGGAATTACATTGGCGCAACTGGCTAGAAGTGAATTTCCACAATTAAGAATCATCTTTTTAACAGGATATGATTATGTGGATTACTTGCTATCAGCAGTTAAATTAGGGGTCGATGATTATATCTTAAAACCTGTTACTAAAACAGAAATTGAATCCTTGCTCGTAAAAGTTGTCTCTAAATTGAACGAAGAGGAAAAACAAAGAAGACTATTAGAATTAGCCAATAAAAATACTAGTCAATCTGAATCTGTTCATTTTGAGAAATTGATTTTAGAACAATTATCGAATCCGGAACTATCTCTTGTTGGACTAGCAAAGCAATTAGGATTTAGCTCGAATTATTTAAGTATGCTCATCAAGAAGGAACTTGGTAAGTCATTCCAAGAGTTTGTGACAGAGCAGCGGATTCAAATGGCAAAAAGACTCTTACTATCAACCGATATGAAAATATATGAGGTAGCACAAGCTGTCGGTATTGAAGATATGAATTATTTTTCATACCGCTTTAAATCGATAGTGGGAATCACTCCAAAAAAATTTAGAAATGGAGCCGATGTATGAGAAAACAGTCATTAGCGACACGATTATTTGGATATCTAAGTTTAATGCTTTTTGTACTAGTCGTCATCATTGGTAGCTTCTATTGGGTTCAAAGTAGTGAACTGTTTCATAGAGAAGTGGAAGAGCATACGATTCATGAGATTGATACGAGTGCAAAATATATTGAACAGTATGTCAGTAATTTAAAATCCACATCAATTGCATTAGCTAAGTCAAAAGAAATCGAGACATATGCCCAGAATGGCCAAGCAAACAACGAGGAAGCAATTCATCAGTTGTTTGATACGATTTTACAGAGTCATCCAGACTTTAGAGCTATCTTGTTTGTGACAAAGGACGGTAGAATTTTAAAAACGGGTATGGATGAAGAGATGGTCACGTCTAGTGATATGATGGCGCAGGAGTGGTATAAAGAGGCTGTCATAAAATCCAATACTCCTATTATTAAATCGACGAAGAATAATAGTAATCAAGTAGTTATTTCTATCAGTCAGGAGATAAAAGGAGAAGACGGACAACATCTTGGAGTGATTCGTTTAGATGTGGACTATCAAGAATTAGAAAAGTATGTTAAGGAACTTTCTTTAGGAACAAACGGCTATGCTTTTGTCATCGAAAGAGATGGAACGATTATTTATCACCCAGATTCTGAAGTGTTCGAGTCGGTAGAAAAACAAATGTCTGTTCAAGATATTTCAAATAGTCCTATGGATTCGATGGTCTCTGAAGATTTCTTTGTTCATAAGAGTACCATAGAGAATGTTGATTGGGTCCTTGTAGGGGTAAGCTCGTTTAGTAGTTTTAAAGAGACATCATTAAAATTGCTTGCGATTGTAAGTGTTGTTGGGATTATCAGTTTAATGATTTGTATGTTCGGAATCTATGCATTGATGCGTTATCAACTTCTTCCAGTAAAACAATTAGGTCAAGTCATGAAGAAGGTAGAAGAAGGCGATACTACGATTCGTGCACAGGAGAATGGAGCAGAAGAATTCCAAGTGTTGGCTGCTAGCTTCAATCAAATGTTAGAGAAAATCGAAAAGCTTATGCAGGATGAAAAAGAACAAGAAGCACTGACTAGAGTTTATGAATTAAAGGCACTGACGAGTCAAATCAACCCGCATTTCCTTTACAATACTTTAGATACCATTATTTGGATGGCGGAATTTCAAGATCATAAAAAGGTTGTTGAAATTACAAAAGCACTCTCTAATTATTTTAGACTTTCACTGAATGCGGGAAATGAACTCGTAACGTTACAACAAGAAATAGAGCATGTACGACAATATTTATTTATTCAAAAAGAAAGATATGGGGATAAGTTAAATTATCGAATTGATTTTTCAGAAGAAATTCCTCAAGTAATGATTCCAAAAATTGTGATTCAACCACTTGTAGAAAATGCCATCTATCATGGCATTAAAGAAATCGATAGACCAGGACAAATCGATATTACTCTTTTGAAGATTGACGAATGGATTGAGATTTGTATTGCCGATAATGGAGTTGGAATGACTGGAGAAGCCACTTCAACGAAACAACTTGGTGGTATTGGAATCAAGAACGTCACTGAACGATTGAAACTATTTTTTGGAGAAGCATTTACGATGACGATTGACTCAAAACCAAATGAGTATACAAAAATCTATTTACGTATTCCGATAAAAGGTCAACAAGACTTGCAATAGTTGACAAAACAAGGCGCTTTTCGTATACTTCTTAAGGTAAGCAATCGGATTGAGATTTTACATATTAGAGAGGCTTGTCTGGTGAAAATAGCCATCAAAATCGTGCTCCCGATTGAAATCTTTGTAGAAATACAAACGCCCTTCCAGCGTTATCGGAATTAGAGATGAATGAACAACTGTTTCATTGTAAGCAAGGTGGTACCGCGGTAGGACGCCCTTGCAGCAATGGGGCAGTTTTTTTATTTACAAAAAGAAGGAGAATGAAGATGAAAAAATTATCAAGTAGCGAAATTCGTCAAATGTACCTTGATTTCTTCCAAGAAAAAGGACATAAGGTGCAACCAAGTGCTAGCTTAATTCCTGTAAACGATCCAACATTATTATGGATTAACTCAGGGGTTGCTACTCTTAAAAAATACTTCGATGGAACGGAAACACCAGACGTTCCACGTATTACCAATGCTCAAAAGAGTATTCGTACAAACGATATCGAAAACGTAGGGCACACAGCTCGTCACCATACCTTATTCGAAATGATGGGGAACTTCTCAATCGGGGACTACTTCAAAGAAGAAGTCATTCCATGGGCATGGGAATTCTTAACAAGTGAAAAATGGTTAGCATTAGATCCAAATCGTCTATATGTTACTTACTATCCAAAAGATCCAGAAACAAAAGCGTTATGGATGGATAAAGTAGGTCTTCCTGAAGATCATATCATTCCAGTAGAAGATAACTTCTGGGATATCGGTGCGGGTCCATGTGGTCCTGATACTGAGATTTTCTACGACCGTGGAGAAAAATATAATAACTTAGCAGAAGATGATCCAGAAAACTATCCTGGTGGAGAAAACGAACGTTACTTAGAAATTTGGAACTTAGTATTCTCTCAATTCAACCATATGCCAGATGGAACGTATCCACCATTACCACATAAGAACGTCGATACGGGGATGGGTCTAGAACGTGTGGTATCTGTGATTCAAGATACACCAACAAACTTTGAAACAGACTTATTTATGCCAATTATTAAGCAATTAGAAGGCTTAAGTGATGGTAAGAAATACAATGACTCTAAAGAAATAGATGTTTCATTTAAAGTCATTGCTGACCACATTCGTGCGGTAAGCTTTGCGATTGGGGATGGCGCGCTTCCTTCAAACGAAGGTCGTGGATATATTATCCGTCGTTTAATCCGTCGTTCTGTAATGCACGGACAACGTTTAGGAATTCAAGGTTCATTCTTAACAAAATTAGTTCCAACAGTAGCACAAATTATGCATAGCTACTATCCAGAAGTGACTGAAAACATGGAATTCATCCAAAAAGTCATTGCAAACGAAGAGGATCGTTTCCAAGAAACCATTCACGATGGTTTAGCCATCTTAGAAACTATTTTTGCAGACATGAAAGCATCAAACGAAACAACACTTTCTGGAGAAAATGCATTTAAACTTTATGACACTTACGGATTCCCTTATGAATTAACATTGGAATACGCAAGCGACAATGGTTTCACTGTTGATGAAGAAGGATTCCAAGCAGAAATGCAAGCTCAAAAAGACCGTGCGCGTGCTGCTCGTAATACAGAAACATCCATGAACGTACAATCTGCAGTTTTACGTGATATCACTGTAGAAAGTGAATTCGTTGGATATGCTTCCACAACAGAAGAAGGCGTATTGAAGGCCATCGTTGTCGATGATGAATTAGTCGAATCTGCACATAAAGATGCACATGCTCAATTAGTATTTGACCGTACACCATTCTATGCTGAAATGGGTGGACAATTAGCAGACCACGGTACAATCCAGGATGCAAACGGTACAGTTGTAGCCAATGTGTTACAAGTGAAGAAAGCACCTAACGGACAACCATTACACACAGTTGAAGTATTAGCGGACTTACAAGTGAATGCGACATACACATTAGTGGTAGATACATTTGAACGTGCGAAAATCATTAAAAACCACACAGCGACTCACTTATTACACCAAGCGTTGAAAGATGTTCTAGGAACTCACGCAAACCAAGCAGGTTCTCTTGTAACGCCAACTGGTTTACGTTTCGACTTCAGTCACTTTGGACAAGTAACTGCCGAAGAATTAGCTGAAATGGAACGCATTGTTAATGAAAAAATCTGGGCTGGTTTAGAGGTTGTGACGATTGAAACAACACTTGAAGATGCCAAGAGTCGTGGGGCAATGGCACTCTTTGGTGAAAAATACGGCAACTTAGTTCGTATGGTGAACATTGGGGATTGGTCAATCGAACTTTGTGGTGGTATCCACGTTGGCAATACTCAAGAAATTGGATTATTCAAGATTGTTTCTGAATCTGGTATCGGTGCTGGTGTTCGTCGTATCGAGGCTGTCACAAGTAAAGAAGCATTTGACTTATTAAGCCATCACGAAAACTTACTAAAACAAGTTGCTGGTGAAGTTAAAGCAATTCAATTGGATTCAGTTGTGGAACGCGTTGCGACTTTAGGCCAAGAATTAAAAGAAGCAAACGGTGAAATTGCAAAACTAAAAGCTAAAATCATGAAATCTGAAGTAGCAGATGTCTTCAATAACGTAGAAGAAGTGAACGGCACTTCATTCATCACTGTAGCTCTTGAAAATAAAGAGATGGATGAATTACGTCAATTAGCAGATACATGGAGACAAAAAGGTGCTAGCGATATCTTTGTAGTAGGTACCTCTTCACAAGATAAAGCTAATCTTTTAGTAGCCGTGTCTAAAGATGCAAATGCAAAAGGATTAAAAGCAGGCGATATCGTTAAGGCGATTGCTCCAGCCATCCAAGGTGGAGGCGGAGGCCGTCCTGATATGGCTCAAGCAGGTGGTAAGAACCCTGCAGGTATTCCACAAGCATTCGAATTGCTTAAAGAATATTTAGCTAAATAATGATGAACAGGATGAAACCTTCCTTAGGCTCTTGGATGAGTTTAAGGAAGGTTTTTGTTTTAAAAGCAAAGGAAAGGCTTTCTAAATATTAAGAATCGGTAAGTATCAATTGTAGTTTCACCTAAAATCTTGTAAAATAAGTATATATTAGTGAAATGAGGTGTCGCTATGAGTTCAATAGATGAAACAGTCCTATTTAAATTTAATGAAAAGGATGAAAAAACCGTTCAAGAAACATTGACCATCGTTTATGATGCGTTGAATGAGAAGGGATATAGTTCGATTAATCAAATCGTAGGATATTTGTTATCTGGAGACCCAGCTTATATCCCAAGACATCGTGATGCACGGAACCTAATTCGTCGCCACGAAAGAGATGAGATTTTGGAAGAACTCATTAGACATTATATCCGTTCTACAGGAAGAGATGCCTAGTATGAGATTAATGGGATTAGATGTCGGAAGTAAAACTGTGGGCGTTGCCGTTAGTGATTTAATGGGCTGGACTGCTCAAGGGGTTGAAACGATTCCGATTAATGAGAATGCTTCAGAATTTGGGTTCAAACGTGTTGTCGAATTAGTAGAAGAGTACGGTGTTGAGAAAATCGTCATCGGTCTTCCAAAAAATATGAATAATACGGAAGGACCACGTGTTGAGGCGTCCCGTCGTTATGGTGCAAGCCTAGAAAAACGACTCCAAATTCCAATTGTCTTTCATGATGAGAGACTGACAACGATGCAGGCAGAACGCATGCTTGTCGAAGAGGGTAATGTTTCAAGAAAGAAACGCAAACAAGTCATTGACATGCTTGCAGCAGTCATGATTTTACAGAACTATTTAGATTTAAATGGAAATCAATAAAAGAAAGAGGAAAGAAAATGACAGAACATCACGAACACGATCATGAACATGATCACTTAGAAGGCCACGAAGGGCACGAACATATTACAATCATCGACGAAGAAGGAAATGAGATTTTACACGAAGTATTATTTACTTTTGAATCAGAAGATTACAATAAATCCTATGTATTATGCTACCCAGCAGGAATTCCTGAAGGTGAAGAAGTAGAATTACAAGCATTCTCATATGTAGAAGCGGAAGATGGTACTGAAGGTCAATTAAACCCAATCGAAACAGAAGCGGAATGGGATATGATTGAAGAAGTATTAAACACATTCTTAGCTGAAGAAGATTTATAATAAATAAGGGAGCTTGAGGGAGAACTCAAGCTCTTTTTTTGCTTATAATAAGGGCTTTTTAGATAGACTTTCTTCATTTTTCAATAAGAATGATGTATAATGACTACAACTATGGTTATCATTTGATACCAATTTAAGGGGGAAAACAATGTCTCAAAAAGAACATAAAAAATATTCCTTGATTTCTGATACAGATACGAAACGAGATATTCGTAAGAAGGAAACATCTATCATCAAAAAGATAATGAGATACTTTATGATTGTACTGTTAGTAATTGTTATTATTGGTGGATTCTTCACTTGGAATTATATTAAGAGTGAAACACAACCTGTGGATAGTGCACAAACAGAACTTGTAGCCTTTGAAATTGAACAAGGGGCTTCCGTTAAAGAAGTATCAAAAGCGCTTGAAGAAGAAGGAATTATCCGTAATTCGAAGCTATTTAATTTCTATTTGAAATTTAAAAACGTTTCTGGATTTAAATCAGGATTATACCAAGTTTCTAAGAGCATGACGTTAGACGAAATTATCGCAGAACTTTCAGGTGCTGGTAAAGATAAAGATCAAAATGCCACAAAAGTGCTAATCCGTGAAGGAGAGCAATTAACGGATATCGCTAAAGAAGTTGAGAAATCAACAAAATATTCTGCAGAAGATTTCATGGCAAAAGTACAAGACGAAGAGTTCCTTAGTTATTTAGTTCAGAAATTTCCTAAGTTGTTAACAGAATCCTATAATGGATACCAAGTAAAATATGTGTTAGAAGGATATTTATTTCCAGCAACTTACGATATGAATGATTCAAAAACACTTCAAATGTTAATTACTGAAATGGTCGCTAAAACAGATGAAGTCATGTCGAAGTATTACGACAAGATTTTAGAAAGCGACTTTACATTACAAGAAACTATGGCACTTGCTTCTTTAATTGAAAAAGAAGGAACGAAATTAGAAGATCGTAAAAAGATTTCTAGTGTATTCCATAACCGTATTAAAGAGAATATGATGCTTCAAACAGACGTGTCAGTTCAGTACGCTTTAGGCGAACATAAAGAAGCTCTTTCTTTATCTGACTTAGAAGTTGATTCTCCATATAACTTATATCAAAATTACGGAGTTGGCCCTGGACCATTTAATAGTCCAAGTGAGGATTCTATCGTAGCAGCGTTAGAACCTGCAGATACAGAATACTTATACTTCCTTGCAGATATTCATACAAAAGAAATCTATTTTGCAAAGACGTATGAGGAACATTTAGAGTTAAAAGCTAAGTATATTGATAGTAAGGAGTAGGTCATGGATAAGAAAAAGCCAATTGTCATCGGTGTGACTGGTGGTTCAGGAAGTGGAAAAACAAGTGTGAGTCGTAAAATTTTGGAGAATTTTCCTGATTTAACGATTTGTAAAATTGATCAAGATTACTATTATAAAGATCAAAGTCATATGCCGTTTGAAGAACGGTTAAAAACGAACTATGACCATCCATTTGCATTCGATACAGATTTATTAATTGAACACATGAACAAATTAATTAATTTTGAATCGATTGAAGAACCGGTTTATGATTATGAAAATCATACGAGAAGTGACAAAACTATTCATCAAGAACCAAAAGATGTGATTTTAATTGAAGGAATTTTAATCCTAGAAGATGAACGCTTGCGTGATTTGATGGATATTAAAGTATATGTGGATACAGATGATGATATTCGTATCATTCGTCGTATTAAACGGGATATGGTAGAGCGTGGAAGAACGCTTGATTCAATCATTCATCAATACATGTCCGTTGTAAAACCAATGCATCACCAATTTATTGAACCAACGAAAAAATTTGCGGATATTATTATCCCAGAAGGTGGTTCAAACAGAGTGGCGATTGACTTAATGACTACAAAAATAGCTTCGATTTTAACAAAAATCAGTTAACTAGCAAGCCCTTAGGAAAGTTATCCTAAGGGCTTTTTTAGTATCTAAATACTCGAAAAAATAGTAAAAATCATATTAAATTTTTTGATAGGACTTGCAATCTGAGTTATAAAATGTTAAAGTTTTAGCATTGTAGATTGAGATAATCTAAAAAAAACGATATAGGGGAGAATCGTATGACTGAAAAAGTATTTCCAATGACGCTTGAAGGGAAAGCAAAACTTGAAGCAGAATTAGAAGAATTAAAAGTCGTTAAACGTAAAGAAATCGTAGAGCGTATTAAAATTGCTCGTAGTTACGGTGACTTATCTGAAAACTCTGAATATGAATCAGCGAAAGATGAGCAAGCATTCGTAGAAGGACGTATTTCAACGTTAGAAAAAATGATTCGTTTTGCGGAAATCATCGATGATAACAATGTGGAAAAAGATGTTGTTTCACTAGGAAGAAAAATTACGTTTATCGAATTACCAGATGGAGACGAAGAAACTTACACAATCGTGGGTAGTGCAGAAGCAAACCCAGTTGAAGGTAAGATTTCAAATGACTCTCCAATTGCCAAAGGAATTATTGGTAAAAAATTAAATGAAGAAGTGGTGATTCCAACACCAGGCGGAGAAATGAAAATCAGAATTATTGATATTCAATCTGCGTAATCCATTCATTTGAAACGAAGAAGAGCTAGGAGTTGTCCTAGCTCTTTTTGTTGGATTTCATCCTTAAGTCTGATGGACGCCTTTATAATTCATGATAGGATTGAACGTGAGAAGATGGTATACTAATATCTGTATGGAGGTGAGAAGATGAGGAAAATTAAACTAATCCTAAGTATTTTATTAATCGGGGTTATTGTATCTGCTTTAGAGATTACATTGAGAAGAGCCCTATTCATCTTCTTTGCAATTGGTGTCGCGATTACTCTGATGAGTTTTGTTATTTTTAAACGCGTTAAATTTCTAAGAAATAGTGGAATGTGTTTTGGAGGATTATTGATGCTCTTACCATTACTTTCGACTTCTGGAATTTGGCTTGGAATGATTGGAGCATTACTCGTATTTCTATTTGATAAAAATGATTTTTCGATTTCTTCCATTTCGGGGCTATTTTCAAAGAGAGCCAAACAAGAGTATATTTTTGTAGATTCGCGTGAAGAGACTCCTGAACCGGGCTCCATTCACCGTTATGACTGGCTTGGAAGTCAAGTGATAGGAGATAAGCCATACGAATGGAATGACATTAACGCAGGGCAATTGGCAGGAGATACGATTATTGATTTAGGGAATACCATTCTACCGGCTAAAGAAAATGTAATTGTGATTCGAAAAGGATTTGGTCGTGTTCGAATTCTCGTTCCGTATGGTGTTGGGGTGATGATTCATCATCATGGCTTCGGTGGGCAAGTGGAATTTGAGAATCAAACCTATACAATAAGTAATGAATCGATTCAACTGTATAGTGCAGGCTATCATCGCAGTACGAAACGAGTGAAGATTTATACCACTATCGTCGCTGGGAAGGTTGAGGTGATTGAAGCATGAAGCAACGCCTCTTTAAAAGCTGGATGCTCTATTCAGCAGTGTATAGCTTTGTGAGTACCATTTTCCTATTCCTATTTCGAAAATGGATTCGCTATGAATTAGTAGAGACACTAAAGTTTCAAGAGATTCTCGGGACAGTAACGTTGTATTTATTCTTAATCTTATTATTAGGGTTAATTACAGCTTGTGCAATGATACTTTTAAATCGTCAAGCAGAGCGTAAAATGGGGGAGCAACTCCTCATGATTCAAAGAGCAAAGTATTCATTAGTCAAAGAAGAAGATACACCAAACTGGATTAATGATGCGACGGTTGTAGATTTAACTCTCTTTTATGAACAGACTGCGGCCATTTCAGAACGCTTAGAAAACTTATCTCTTGAATTGCAACAATTAGGTAGCAAACCACAGTTCTTAGGGACTGAAACGAAAGAGCAAGTCATTGAACAAGAAAGACGCCGTATCGCGCGTGAATTACATGATTCTGTAAGCCAACAATTGTTTGCAGCAATGATGATGATTTCTGCGTTAAATGAACGTGCAGACAAGTTCGATGAGAAAGAACAAAAGCAATTGAAGATGATTGAACATGTACTCTCACAAGCGCAAGCGGAGATGAGAGCATTGCTTCTACACTTAAGACCGATTTCACTGGAAAATAAATCATTGAAAGCAGGGATTGAAGGATTACTCGTCGAATTACAAACGAAAGTACAGATGAAGATTCATTGGGATATCGAAGACGTCCAACTACCAGAAGGGGTCGAAGATCATCTCTTTAGAATTGCACAAGAACTTCTATCCAATACATTGCGTCATTCGCACGCAACTACATTAGAAGTATACTTACGTCAAACAGACTCCAATGTTCTCTTTAAAATAGAAGATAATGGCGTTGGATTTAATACTGAGGAAATTCTTCCAGGAAGCTATGGAATTAATAATATGAAAGAAAGAGTACAAGGACTCGGTGGACAAGTGAAAATTGTCAGCTTCCCAAATCAAGGGACGACAATTGAAATTAAGATTCCGCTCAGTCGTAACATGGAGGGTGAATAATGATACATGTATTACTAGTAGACGATCATGAGATGGTACGACTTGGCGTGTCTTCTTATCTCTCGATGCAAGATGATATCGAAGTGATTGATGAAGCCAAGAATGGTCGCGAAGGTGTGGAGAAAGCACTCGCATTAAAACCAGACATCATTCTAATGGACCTTGTGATGCCAGAGATGGATGGGATTGAAGCGACAAAGGAAATCCTTGAAAAATGGCCGCAAGCAAAAATCATTATCTTAACAAGCTTTATTGATGATGAGAAAGTCTTTCCTGCCATTAACGCAGGAGCAAAAAGCTATATCCTAAAGACGGCTTCTGCTTCTCAAATTGCAAAAGCCATTCGTGATACGTATCAAGGGGATGGGGTATTTGAACCTCAAGTAACGGATAAACTCGTGAACCGTATCCAAATGAAACAACAACATTTCTTGCATGAAGATTTAACACAGCGCGAATTAGAAGTGTTACTCTTAATCGCTCAAGGAAAATCAAATCAGGAAATCGCAGACGAGTTGTTTATCACATTGAAGACCGTGAAAACGCACGTCTCAAATATCCTCTCGAAATTAGAAGTAGAAGATAGAACGCAAGCAACGATTTACGCGTTTAAGCATCAACTCATTAAAATGTAACGAAAAGCCATTCTTGTTCTTACAAGAGTGGCTTTTTTGATGAAAGTAATTTCTATAAAGGATGGATGGAGTCGTATTTTCTACCTCATCCTGAAAGTAGTTACTAAAAATAATCGTAATATTGAAAATGTTTTCTAAGGTAGGTATACTAAAAATGTAAGGGTTTTACTAAAAATAGAAGGAGGCTGTTTATGAGATTACAAGGTCAATTAATTGTATCATGCCAAGCATTGCCGCATGAACCATTACATAGTGATTATATTATGGCTCGTATGGCAGTTGCTGCACAGGAAGGAGGAGCGAAAGGGATTCGTGCCAATTCAGTGATTGACATCAAAGCGATTAAAGAGGCTGTCGATTTACCAGTTATTGGAATTATTAAACGTGATTATGAAGATTGTGACGTCTTTATTACCGCTACGATGAAAGAAATTGACGAATTGATGACGGTGAAACCAGAGATTATTGCTCTGGATGCCACTACATCTACTCGTCCAAATGGACAAACGCTTGATGATTTCTACCATGAAATCAGAGCGAAATATCCAGAACAATTACTGATGGCAGACTGTTCAACGGTAGAAGAAATGATTCATGCTGATGAACTCGGCTTTGATTTTATCGGAAGTACTTTAGTAGGATATACAAAACAAAGTAAAGGCGACAAAATTGAAGAAAATGACTTTGAAATCTTGAGAACAGTTTTAGAACGAATCAAACATCCACTGATTGCAGAAGGCAATATCGATACACCTGAGAAGGTGAAACGTGTGCTTGAGTTAGGCGCGTATAGTGTCGTTGTAGGGTCAGCGATTACTCGTCCACAACTCATCACGAAAAAATTTGTTGATGCGATTCAACAAGTAGAAAAAGATTAAACATCACTGATTTATAGTTTAAGGGGGAAAACCACATGTTTAAATTTTTACAAAAAATAGGGAAGGCCTTTATGTTGCCGATTGCCATTTTACCAGCAGCAGGTTTGTTATTAGGGATTGGTGGAGCTTTATCCAACCCGGTAACGGTAGCCACATATCCTGTATTAAATAACGACGTATTGCAAGCCATCTTTAAAGTAATGAGCCAAGCAGGGGAAGTTATCTTTGCAAACCTTTCACTTCTTCTCTGTGTGGGCTTATGTATTGGTTTAGCAAAACGTGACAAAGGGACTGCAGCACTTGCTGGGGTTACTGGTTACTTAGTAATGACTGCGACAATCAAAGCTCTTGTAGGATTATACATGGGTAAAGATGCTTCAATTGATACTGGGGTTATCGGTGCTCTCGTTATTGGTGCAATCGCTGTTTGGTTACATAACCGCTACAACAATATCCAATTACCACAAGTTCTTGGATTCTTCGGTGGTAGCCGTTTTGTACCAATCGTAACTTCATTTGCATCTATCTTTGTTGGGGCTATCTTCTTTGTTGTATGGCCACCATTCCAACAATTATTAGTTTCAACTGGTGGATATATCTCACAAGCGGGTCCTATTGGTACATTCTTATATGGATTCTTAATGCGTTTATGTGGTGCAGTCGGATTACACCATATGATTTATCCAATGTTCTGGTATACAGAATTAGGTGGAGTTGAAGTTGTCGCTGGTCAAACAATTGCAGGGGCTCAAAAAATCTTCTTTGCTCAATTAGCAGATCCTAACCACGTAGGTTTATTTACTGAAGGAACTCGTTTCTTCGCTGGTCGTTTCTCAACAATGATGTTCGGTCTTCCAGCTGCCTGCTTAGCAATGTATCACTGTGTACCAAAAGATCGTCGTAAAAAATATGCAGGTTTATTCTTAGGGGTTGCATTAACTTCATTCATTACAGGGATTACAGAACCAATCGAGTTCATGTTCTTATTCGTAAGTCCAGTATTATATGTTGTTCACGCATTCCTTGATGGGGTAAGTTTCTTCATTGCGGATATTCTTAATATCTCAATCGGTAATACATTCTCTGGTGGGGTGATTGACTTCACATTATTCGGGGTATTACAAGGTAACGATAAGACAAACTGGTTATTACAAATTCCATTCGGTTTAATCTGGAGTGGTCTATACTATGTAGTATTCAGATGGTTCATCACTCAATTTAACGTAGCAACTCCTGGTCGTCTTGAAGATTCTTTAGAATTAGATGACAAACCAGTTGTTGAAACACGCGATAGCTTAAAACAAGACAGCGTTCGTATTATCGAAGCTCTAGGTGGAGCAGAAAATATCGAAGACGTGGATGCTTGTATCACTCGTCTACGTGTTTCTGTTAAAGAGGTTGATAAAGTCAACAAAGAAACATTGAAAGACATCGGTGCGGTAGATGTTCTTGAAGTAAAAGGTGGTATTCAAGCCATTTACGGTGCAAAAGCAATTCTTTATAAGAACAATATTAATGAAATTTTAGGTGTAGACGACTAGTCAGTGAAAACACCTTTGTAGATGGACTGGTCCTAAAGATTGGTCCATCTTTTATTTTTTTGAAAAAAGGCAAAATCTTTTTAGAAACTTGTGCTATAATGAAGGTAACAATGCAAAGGGGAAAAGCAGATGTTGTCATTTGAGAAAAAAGTCGCGCCGATGATTGAATCGATTTATGATACGTTGACACCGATTGAAAAAACGATTGCGAAATATTTCTTGGGTGTGATTCCGGAAAATGAATCGTTATCCGCACAAGAAGTATCAAAGAGATTATTCGTATCGATTCCATCCTTAACACGCTTTGCTCAAAAATGTGGCTATAAAGGATATCGGCAATTCATTTATGATTATCAAAAGGGGAAGCAAGAAGAGACAAACTTGCATAATGATTTAACTAAAATTGTGTTAGACGATTACGCAGACCTCTTAACGAAATCCTTCTCACTCATCAATGAAGCACAGCTGATTCATGTGTGTGACCTACTCAGCAAGGCTAAGCGTGTGTATATCTACGGGCAAGGAAGTTCCGGGTTAGCAGCCTTAGAGATGAAGTTCAGGTTTATGCGACTCGGGATGATTTGTGAGGCGATTACGGATTTACATACAATGCTGATGAACCGTGTTTTAGTCGATGAAGATTGTCTTGTGATTGGAATAACGGTATCGGCGAACGAAAGTGTTGTGAATGCCGTGAATATTGCGAAGCTTCAAGGCGCCAAAACCGTTCTGATTACTTCTAAGAAGAGCGAAGAGTTGCAACAGGATTGTGACGAATTAGTGCTCATTGCGATGAAGAATGCCTTAGAGCAAGGAACGACCATTACACCGCAATTCCCAGTTCTTGTCATTGTCGATATTTTATATAGTTACTACAAGGAAATCGATAAAGAACGCAAACGCTCGATTTTCTCGAATACATTACATGCCATTCAACCAGAATAAGGAGACGATAAAATGTTTGGATTTTTTAAAAAGAATCAAGTAGAAAAAGAAGTGCCAGTATTTGCACTCGCTGGCGGAGAAATTGTTCCCATTACTACAGTGAACGATCCAGTATTTGCAGGTAAAATGATGGGAGACGGATTTGCAGTCATTCCTTCAAGCGGTGTGATTACTTCTCCAGTGAAAGGGGAAGTGGTGAATGTCTTTCCAACACTTCACGCGGTAGGTATTCAAACTGCTGGCGGACTAGAAGTACTCGTTCATATGGGAATTGATACCGTTGAATTAAAAGGCGGTCCTTTTGACACGACAGTAACGGTTGGTCAAAAGGTGGATGAACATACAGTGTTATCTACAGTGGACCTAGAAGCATTAAAAGAAGCCGGTAAAGATACTGCGATGATGGTTCTGTTTACGAATATGGATAAAGTAGAATCTATCTCTATTGCAAAAGAAGGAACGGTCACAGGAAAAGCGGAAGTAGGGAAAGTAACGTTAAAAGCATAATGAAATCAAAAGAACCTCCGCTCATGATTTTGAGCGGAGGTTTTCGTTTGGTTTAGAAAATACGACTGCGGTATAAGCTAACGACTTTTCCTAAAATCGTACAGTTCGGTAAGATGATAGGATCCATCGTGTCATTTTCTGGCTCTAGGCGCACATGGTCGCTTTCGAGATAGAATCTCTTACAAGTTGCAGTGTCTTCTTCGGTCATCGCAATAACGATTTCACCGTTTGAGGCAGTTGATTGTTTACGGACAATGACAGAATCACCATCAAAGATACCGGCATTAATCATACTGTCTCCTTTAATACGAAGCATAAATAAATCATCTGCATCGTTTTGTAATTCTGGTGGGATTGGGAAGAAGTCACTGGCTTCTTCTACAGCAAGAATTGGTTCGCCGGCTGTAACTACACCAAGCATTGGAATTGCCGTTGATTTAGCACCAATGGCTTTTAGACCGGCCATCGTTAATTCAATGGCACGTGGTTTACTTGGGTCACGTTGGATTAAGCCGTTTTTCTCAAGTCTTGATAAGTGACCATGGACGGTTGAAGTCGAAGAAAGTTGAACGGCGTTACAAATTTCACGCACTGTTGGCGGATAACCGTGTTCTTGAACTTCTTTATAAATAAACTGTAATACATCTAATTGTCTAGAATCTTTTAAATTTGTCATCGGAACATCTCCTTCTTTGAGACTAGTGTAACACACTTTGTAAACAGAAATCAAACAAACGTTCGCATATTAGTCAGATTTTTAGGAAAAAGTTTTGTCTCGTGATACACTAGGAGACGAAACGAAGGAAAGGAATGACAAAAATGTTATCAGAAGAAAAGATTAATCGTATTAATGAATTAGCAAGAAAGAAAAAAGAAGGGACACTCACTCCAACGGAAGAAAAGGAACAACAACTCTTGCGCCAAGAGTATTTAGAAGCTTTTCGTGGAGGCATGCGTAATCATATCGAGGGGCTAAAAGTAGTCGATAATGAGGGCAATGACGTTACTCCTGAAAAACTTAAAGCAATCCAAAAAGAAAAAGGATTGCATAACCGAGACGCAGAATAGAGGGAGAAGGCTGAAATTTTCAGCCTTTTTATTTTGCAACATATGCTGAATTCATGAAAGAAATATGATGCTTGCAAGGGGTTACTATCTTTTATTTGTCATAAAAATAACGGTTGCAAAAGGTCGGATAGCTTAGTAAAATAGAAGAGTAAGTTCCAGTAAGGAAAACAAATTTTAAGGAGTGATTGTATGTTTGATAAAACCGATCAACTAGCAGTGAATACAATTCGTACTTTGAGTATGGATGCCATTCAAGCTGCGAATTCAGGACACCCTGGTCTTCCAATGGGTGCTGCACCAATGGCCTATGTACTTTGGTCTAAATATTTAAAAGTAAACCCAAAACGTTCTAATTGGGTGGATCGCGATCGCTTTGTATTATCAGCAGGTCATGGATCTGCAATGTTATATGCTTTATTACATTTATCAGGATATGACTTATCGATTGAAGATGTGAAGAACTTCCGCCAACTTGGAAGTAAAACACCTGGACACCCAGAAGTCCATGACACGGATGGGGTAGATGCGACAACGGGTCCTCTTGGGCAAGGGTTTGCAAATGGTGTTGGGATGGCCATGGCTGAAGCGCACCTTGCTGCGAAATTCAATCGTGAAGGCTACCCAGTCGTTGACCACCACACTTATGTATTATGTGGTGACGGGGACTTAATGGAAGGTATTTCATACGAAGCAGCCTCTCTTGCAGGAACATTGAAATTAAACAAATTAATCGTATTATACGATTCAAACGATATTTGTTTAGATGGTCCTTTAAATAAAGTGTTCACAGAAGATGTGAAGAAACGCTTCAAAGGATTAGGTTGGAACTATATTCGTGTTGAAGATGGTAATGATTTAGATGAAATCGCTGAAGCTATTGAAGAAGCACAATTCCAAAAAGAAAAACCAACGATTATCGAAGTGAAAACTGTTATTGGTTACGGTGCTCCAAACCAAGGAACCAATAAAGTTCACGGGGCTCCTTTAGGACCTGACGGCATTGCAGAAGCAAAAGCAAACTACGGATGGGAATATGGTCCATTTGAAGTGCCTGAAGAAGTACAACATCGTTTCGATAAATTATTAGTACAAACAGGTGAAAATGACTATAACGAATGGAAAACTTTATTCGAAGGCTATAAACAAGCTTATCCAGAACTTGCAAAAGAATTCGAAGACAGCTTTGCAGAAACAATTCAAGTAGACTTGAAAGAAGTATTACCTTCTTATGAATTTGGTAGTTCTGCAATGGCTTCTCGTGTGACAAGCCAAGCTGCGATTCAAGAATTAGGTAAACATATCCCATTCTTCTGGGGTGGATCTGCGGACCTTTCTTCATCAAACAACACCATGAACAAAGCAGATACAGACTTCTCGCATGAAAATTACGCTGGAAGAAATATCTGGTTTGGGGTTCGTGAATTTGCGATGGGTGCAGCCATGAACGGTATGCTCCTCCATGGTGGTAATCGTGTTTATGGCGGTACATTCTTCGTATTCGCAGATTACTTAAAAGCAGCCATGCGTGTTGCGGCCATCTCTCATTTACCAGCAATCTATGTGTATACACATGACTCAATCGCTGTTGGGGAGGATGGACCAACGCATGAACCAATCGAACAATTAGCAGCGTTCCGTGCAACTCCAAACTTAAACGTGATTCGTCCTGCTGATGGAAATGAAGTGTCTGCTGCATGGAAAGTAGCGGTAGAAGCAAAAGACCGTCCTACAGTTTTAGTATTCTCACGTCAAAACTTACCAGTTCTTGAACATTCACAGGAATTAGCATACGAAGGTGTGAAACGTGGGGCATATGTAGTAAGTCCTCAAAAATGCGATACACCAGAAGGTATCTTGATTGCAACAGGTTCTGAAGTGGCTCTTGCCATCGAAGCGCAAAAGGTTCTAGCTGAAGAAGGAATTGATGTATCAGTAGTTTCAATGCCATCAATGAACTTATTCGAAGAACAACCAAAAGAATACCGTGAATCAGTATTACCTAGCGATGTTCGTAAACGTGTAGCCGTTGAAATGGGTGCAAGCTTTGGATGGGGACAATACGTTGGTCTTGATGGAGCCACTGTGACGATTGACCGCTTCGGTTTATCAGGTAACGGAAATAAAGTTATGGAAACATTAGGATTCACTGTAGAAAACGTAGTGAATACATTTAAATCTTTATAAAAATAGGTTAAAATGAAGATTGAAAGCCCACAAGTAGTGGACTTTCAATCTTTTTTTATTTTTAGGAGAATGTATGAAAGAATTAAAACAGGCATTTACAATTAGTTTGCCCATCTGTTTCGGGTATCTCTTTTTAGGGATTGCATTTGCACTCCTAATGTCTCAAGAAGGGTTTCCTGCTTGGGCCTCTATTTTTTCAAGTATATTTGTGTATGCAGGATCCATGCAATTTGCCCTTGTCTCCTTTATGAGTGCGGGGATGAGTTTTTGGATGATTGCTGTAATGACTTTATTTATTAATGCCAGAATGCTATTTTACGGCGTTAGCTTTATTGAAGAATTTAAAAAGATGGGGTGGAAGGCTTTTTATTTAATCTTCGCCTTATCGGATGAAACGTTCTCGCTACTCGTAGGAATGAAACAAGCAAAAACCAAAGCCAACGAGAACGTGATGGTCTATGTTGGACTCTTGAACCATTGCTATTGGATTCTTGGAACTGTCATTGGCGTTGTCATTGGCGAATTTCTTCCGTTTTCAACAAAGGGAATTGATTTTTCGATGACGGCACTCTTTGTCGTGATTCTTGTAAACCAAGTAAAGAAGGCCGACCGGTACTTTCCGTTTATCATTGGGGGCATTAGTGCGGTTTTCTGGTTAATTCTTGTTGGAAAACAAACTTTCCTTGTGTGCGCATTAGCGACAACGATGATTGGATTAATTGCTATTTTTGAACGTGAGAAACTACAAATGAAGGAGGAAGAAAATGAGTAATCTGTATATTTTTCTTGCTCTTGTCACCAGTGGAGTAGTGACGTTTGCGATTCGATTATTCCCATTTCTAGTACTCCGTAACCAAACGAATCTCTCCAACCGCATGCAGTTTATTGCTAGTGTTCTTCCGCAAGCGATTATTACGATTCTAGTCGTTTATTGTCTAAAGGACATTTCGTTTGTTGAAGTACCCTATGGGATTCCAGAACTCATTGCCGTTTCGATCGTAGTGATATTGCAATGGTGGAAGGAGAATACATTACTAAGTATCTTTGTCCCAACGGTTATTTATATGGTGTTATTACAAGTAATGTAAAAAATTATCATATATGATAATTGGAGATACCTATTCAAGAGTTGTATCTAGGTATTTTCTAGCCTTGTTTTATGGTAAAATAGAGCTACATTGATTTAGAAAGAGGCACTCTTATGAAATTATTATTTGTTGGCGATGTTGTCGGTTCTCTTGGAAGAGAGATGGTCGCACAATATGTTCCAAAATTAAAGAAAAAATATAAACCACAAATCACTGTCATTAATGGGGAAAATGCTGCCCATGGAAAAGGAATTACGGAGAAGATTTATAAGGAGTTATTGCAGGCTGGTGCAGACGTTGTAACGCTTGGGAATCATGCCTTTGATAACAAAGCGATTTTTGATTTCATAGAAGATGCCACAAAAATGGTACGACCGCTGAACTATCCAGAAGGCGTTCCAGGAAAAGGAATCGTTTATGTAAAATGTAACGATAAAGAAGTGGCTGTCATTAACTTGCAAGGTCGCGTCTTTATGAATGCATTGGACGATCCGTTTGCCAAAATCACTGAGGCGGTTGAAGAAGCTAGAAAGAGAACGCCAATCATCTTTGTCGACTTCCATGCCGAAGTAACGAGTGAAAAACAAGCATTGTCTTGGTACTTGGATGGAAAAGTATCTGCTGTTGTTGGAACACATACTCACGTACCTACAAACGACGCACGCGTTCTTCCACAAGGAACAGCCTTCCTCTGTGATGTGGGGATGACAGGTCCGTATAACGGAATTCTCGGAATGGAGCGTGATATTATTATTACGAAATTCCTCAATCAATTACCGGCACGATTTGAAGTGGCGGAAGATGATGAAGGCCAGCTCAGTGCTTGTTTAATTGATATTGATGATAAAACGGGGAAGGCGAAATCGATTCAACCGATTCGCATTACTCCAGATGCACCATTTTTTGAATAAAAAGATTAGAAAGAGAGTCCCAAATGCCACAAAAAACGAAACACACACCGATGATGCAACAGTATTTTTCGATTAAAGAAAAGTATCCGGATTGCTTATTGTTCTATCGACTAGGTGATTTCTATGAATTGTTTTATGATGATGCGATTGAAGCAGCACGACTTCTCGAAATTACACTCACCAGTCGAAATAAAAATGCAGAGGACCCAATTCCAATGTGTGGGGTTCCTCATCATGCCGCAAAAGAATATATTAAAACACTGATTGAACTTGGAAAGAAAGTAGCCATTTGTGAGCAGTTGGAAGATCCAAAGCTGACAAAGGGAATGGTGAAGCGAGACGTTGTTCAAGTCTTGACGCCAGGGACGTATACAGAATACCAAGCGCAAAATCAAAACCATTATTTAGTGTCGATTTTACCGCTTGTTGGGAAACGATTTGCACTGTCATATGTGGATGTGTCAACCGGGGAATTGAAAGTGACACAACTTGCGAACTTGGAAGAAGTGCGTAGCGAATGCTCAAGTTTGATGTGTCGTGAGGTTGTTCTTGTCGAAAGCGATGTGACAGAAGAACTTCGTCATCTCTTTACAAGTATGCAAATCTTAATTTCAACGATTGAAAAAGACCAAATTGACAGAGAAGACTGTGCTGAATTGGTTTCAGAATTAGATGATGAGGCTTCTATTCGATGCGTGCAAACTCTATTAAGCTACTTAAAACTCACTCAAAAGAGAAGTTTCTCGCACTTACAAAAGGCACAAGCGTATCAAAGTGAATTCTATTTAACGATGAATTACGAAACGAAGCGTAACTTAGAGTTGACGACAACGATTCGTGCCAACCAAAAACATGGCTCGCTGTTCTGGTTTTTAGACGAGACGCAAACTGCCATGGGGGGACGACTCCTCAAACAATGGCTTGAAAAACCACTTGTACTAGAAGGAGCGATTCAAAAACGCCATGCACTTGTGGAAATATTGAACCAACATTACTTTGAACGGACAGACTTTATTGAAACATTGAAACGTGTGTACGACTTAGAACGAATTGTTGGGAAAGTGTCATTTGGAACTGCCAATGCGCGTGACCTCTTGCAACTCAAACAAACACTTGGACAAGTGCCAATCTTTAAATCGATTGTTGATAGCTTGGACTCCAAAGAATGGAGTGAACTTGGAGAGAACTTATTCGATATTCCTGAGTTATACGATTTAATCGACCGTGCCATCGACGAGGATGCACCACTGACGATTTCAGATGGAAATATTATCCGTTCAGGGTATAACGCTACCTTGGATACGTACCGCGATACGATGAAGCATGGAAAAGAATGGATTGCCGCATTGCAACAGCAAGAACGGGAGCAAACAGGCATTAGTTCATTGAAGATTAGTTTCAACAAGGTGTTTGGATACTATATCGAAGTGACCAAATCAAATCTATCGAAACTCGATAGCAGTCGTTATGAGCGTAAACAAACGCTGGCGAATGCGGAACGTTTTATTACGCCTGAATTAAAAGAAAAAGAAACGCTGATTTTAGAAGCGGAAGAAAAATCAAGCGCACTCGAATATCAATTATTCGTAGAAGTGCGTGAACAGGTGAAACACTATACCGCCCAGTTACAACAATTGGCAAAAACGGTCGCAACGATTGACGTCTTACAAGCCTTCAGTGTGGTGAGCGAACGTTATCACTTAGTGAAACCGTCCATTTCGATGAAAAACCGTAGACTATGGATTGAAGAGGGCCGTCATCCGGTCGTTGAAAAGGTCATGGGGCAATCAACGTATGTGCCAAATAGCATTTCAATGAGTCCAGAGGAACACATTCTTCTTATTACAGGGCCAAATATGTCTGGTAAATCAACGTACATGAGACAGTTAGCACTCTGCGTCATCCTAGCGCAAATCGGATGTTTTGTACCTGCCAAGAGTGCAACGATTCCAGTCTTCACGAAAATCTTTACTCGTATTGGGGCAGCCGATGATTTAATTTCTGGCCAAAGTACGTTCATGGTAGAGATGATGGAGACAAACCACGCCTTACGTAACGCAGACGAAACAAGCTTGTTATTGTTTGACGAAATCGGACGTGGAACGGCTACGTATGATGGAATGGCGCTTGCGGAAGCGATCATCACGTATATTCATGAACATTTAACAGCCAAAGTATTATTCTCAACGCACTATCACGAGTTAACACGACTCAGTGAGAAATATGCAGATTTACGCAATGTGCATGTAGGAGCCGTTGAAGAAAATGGCGAAGTGGTCTTCTTGCATAAAGTATTAGAAGGGCCTGCCGATAAGAGCTACGGAATTCATGTGGCAAAACTGGCTGGACTTCCAAGAGAGCTATTAAAAAATGCGAGCACGATTTTAACTCATTTAGAAGCAAAAGGGGCCGCTAATGAAAATAGCACGTTTGTGGAACAAGTATCGCTCTTTGAAGAAGAAACGGGAAGCATGCCTGAATGGGTTCATGAGCTTAAAGGATTAAACTTAATGAGTATGACGCCAATGGATGCAATGAACATCCTGTATAAATGGCAACAAATGGAAAAGGGTGAGTAGTGTATGGGAACAATTAAAGAATTAAGTACATTACTGACCAACCAGATTGCAGCAGGGGAAGTCATCGAACGACCTTCTTCTGTGGTAAAAGAATTACTCGAAAACGCGATTGATGCTAAGAGTACTCGTATCGAAATAGAAATCGAAGAGAGTGGTCTTCGCAAAATTCGCATTCAAGATAATGGAATCGGGATGACGAAAGAGGACGCTCGTATGTCGATTAAACGTCATACAACGAGTAAACTCTATTCGCCGGAACAACTCTTTCGAATTCGTACACTCGGGTTCCGTGGTGAAGCCTTGGCGAGTATTACAGCCGTATCGAAAGTGACGCTGACGACTTCAACAGGCGAAGAGAGCGGCGTGGAGTTAAAGATTGAGTCTGGTGAAATCAAAGAAGAGAAGACCGTTCCCCCATTAAAAGGAACGACTTTCCTTGTTGAAGATTTATTTTATAACACACCAGCTAGGTTGAAATTCGTTCGTACATTGCAAACGGAATTAGCGCATATTACCGATGTGGTGAGTAAGGCGTCTCTTAGTCACCCAGAAATTGCCTTTGTGTTAAAAAATGATGGCAATCTGTTATTGCAAACCTCTGGGAAAGGGGATTTGCTACAAGCCGTTGCTGGAAACATTGGACCCGTAAATGCGCGTAAGATGTTACCGTTTCATGGGGAAGACGAAGATTTCAAAGTATCTGGATATACGTCGCTTCCAGAACTTACAAGGTCGAACCGCAATTACTTATCGATTTTCATTAATGGACGACCAATCCGCAATATGGCGATTGCAAAGGCTATTACACTAGGATACGGCTCGACATTGATGGTGGGACGATTCCCTATTACGATTATTTCGATTGAAATGGATGTGCAACTCGTCGATGTGAACGTACATCCAACGAAACAAGAAGTTCGCATCAGTAAAGAGCAAGAACTCTCACAGGTCATTCAAAAGGCGATTAGAGAGGCGATACAGGGCGTACAACGCATTCCTGAATCGATTGAAGACTTGTCCTTCAAACGGAAAGTTGATCGCGTAGAGGCTCCAAAACCAGTCCAACAAACATTGGAGTGGCAATTGAAGACACCGGTTGTCGAATCTAGTCATATAGAAACGCCTTCGTTTACGGAAAAGGTAAGAGAAGAAGTCGAAGTGCTACCAGTCGATGATGCGCCTGTTCAAGAAAAAAACACCATTGAACCGGTCGTTCAAGAAGAACTGGTGGATAGCCACGATGACCATGCAGACTATTTGAAATTAGCTGAGAAGATTGACGCTCAACCATTCGAAAAAGAATTCCCAGAATTACATTATTTTGGGCAAATGCATGGAACTTACTTATTTGCACAAAACGAAAAAGGCTTATATATGATTGACCAACATGCTGCTCAAGAACGAATCAAGTATGAGCAGTTTAAAGTGGAGATTGGTCAAGTAGGCCGTGTCAGTCAACCATTGATGGTTCCGATTTTACTAGAGTTCTCGAAGAAGGACAGCGTGAAGTTGGAAGAACGATTATCCCTTGTAGAAGAATTTGGCATCGAGATGGAGCCGTTTGGGCAAAATACGTTCCAAATTCAATCGCATCCAGCATGGATTAAGAAGGGGCAAGAAAAGGCGATTATCGAAGAAATTATCGATTTTATCTTGGCCGACGAGAAGATTACGGTTGCTAAATTAAGAGAAGCGACAGCGATTATGATGAGCTGTAAAGGTTCGATTAAGGCAAACCACCACTTAAGTGAATGGGAAGCACGTCAGTTATTAGTGGATTTAGCTAAATGTAACAATCCTTATAACTGTCCGCACGGAAGACCCGTACTCGTTCATTTATCGAATAAGGACTTGGAACATCTCTTCAAGAGAATTCAAGATCCACATCAGTCGAAACGACAACAATTTGAATAGGAGAAACCACGATGGAGTTTTCAAAAGAAGAATTAAAAAAACGTTTAACAGAAATTCAATATGAAGTGACTCAAAACGAAGCCACTGAGCGACCTTTTTCAGGAGAATATGATGATTTCTATGAAGATGGAATCTATGTAGATATTGTCAGCGGAGAGCCACTCTTCAGCTCAAAAGATAAATTTGATGCGGGTTGCGGATGGCCATCGTTTTCAAAACCAATTGCCAATACAACGCTAACGGAAAAAGAAGACTACAAATTGAACCGTAAGAGAACTGAAGTGAGAAGTGGTCAAGCAGATTCGCATTTAGGACACGTCTTTGAAGATGGTCCAAAAGAATTAGGCGGACTACGTTATTGCATCAATTCTGCATCTCTTCGTTTCATCCCAGTGGCGAAGCTGGAAGAAGAGGGATACGGAGAATTTCTACAATATTTTCAATAAAAATCTGTACAAGCCTTATTGAGATAGAAAAACCGAGGAATTACGCCTCGGTTTTTTTGATCCTATCTGACTTTTTATGAACGATTTATTGCGGAATGAACATAAAAAATGGTAAAATGGAGTACTCGATGTTGGAAATGATCAAAAATCGAGTTGAAATAGTCAAATAAATGTGGTTATGAACGTTTTGGAACTGTCGTGAAACGGTCTAAAAACGGGAATATATCCTAAAGAAAATTGAAAACAAGTAACATTATGAAGGTTTACATAGTTTTTCTTGACAGCCGTATAGAGGTATGGTAAATACTTTGCGGTTAAAAAATGAAGGATTTTTGAATCACCGTTTCGAATTTCTTTAGATACCAAAAACAAGAAGGGAAGACAAACACACATGACACAATTTGATACACCAGAATACTTAGCAAAGGTAGATGCTTGGTGGCGTGCAGCGAACTACATCTCAGTAGCTCAAATGTACTTAAAAGATAACCCACTTTTACGTCGTCCAATTCAAAAAGAAGACGTTAAACTTCATCCAATCGGACACTGGGGAACAATTGCAGGACAAAACTTCATTTATGCGCACTTAAACCGTGCGATTAATAAATATGACTTAGATATGTTCTACATTGAAGGACCAGGTCACGGTGGACAAGTAATGGTTTCTAACTCTTACTTAGATGGATCTTACACAGAGTTATACCCAGAAATCACTCAAGATGAAGCAGGGGTCAAACAATTATGTAAAATCTTCTCATTCCCAGGAGGAATCGCATCTCACGCTGCTCCAGAAACTCCTGGTTCAATTCACGAAGGTGGAGAATTAGGTTACTCATTATCACATGCTACAGGTGCAATCTTAGATAATCCAAACGTAATTGCAGCAGCAGTTATCGGTGACGGAGAAGCTGAAACAGGTCCTTTAGCAGCTGGTTGGTTCTCAAACACATTCATCAACCCAGTAAACGATGGTGCCGTTTTACCAATCCTTTACTTAAACGGTGGTAAAATCCACAACCCAACTATTTTAGCTCGTCGTACTGATGAAGAATTAACGCAATTCTTCAACGGTTTAGGATGGGATCCAATCTTTGTTGAAGGAACAGATCCGGAAAAAGTTCACCCATTAATGGCTGCTAAATTAGACGAAGCAATTGAAAAAATTCAAGCGATTCAAAAAGAAGCTCGTGCTAAGAGCGCTGAAGAAGCTACAATGCCACATTGGCCAGTATTAGTAGTACGTACTCCTAAAGGTTGGACAGGTCCAAAAGAATGGAACCATGAACCAATCGAAGGCGGATTCCGTGCTCACCAAGTTCCAATTCCAGTATCTGGAGAAGCTATGGAACACATCGATAGCTTATTAGACTGGTTGAAATCATACCGTCCAGAAGAATTATTCGATGAAAATGGTAAATTAGTAGAAGAAATTGCTGAAATTTCTCCAAAAGGCCCACGTCGTATGAGCATGAACCCAATCACAAATGCAGGGGTTGTAAAACCAATGGAAATTACTGATTGGACTAAACATGCAATTGATACAACTAAACCAGGTGCTATCCAAAAACAAGATATGATTGAATTTGGTAAATTTGCTGCTGACTTATTAAAAGCAAACCCAGATAACTTCCGTATCTTCGGACCAGACGAAACTAAATCTAACCGTCTAAACGAAGTGTTCAAAGCGACAAACCGTCAATGGGTTGGCCGTCGTGATGAAAGCTACGATGAATGGATTTCACCAGTTGGTCGTGTTATTGACTCACAATTATCAGAACACCAAGCTGAAGGATTCTTAGAAGGTTACGTATTAACAGGACGTCACGGATTCTTCGCATCTTACGAATCATTCTTACGTGTAGTTGACTCAATGATCACTCAACACTTCAAATGGTTACGTAAATCTAAAACTCACGCTCCATGGCGTAAAAACTATCCATCATTAAACTTGATTGCAACATCAACAGTGTTCCAACAAGACCACAATGGATATACTCACCAAGATCCAGGTTTATTAACACACTTAGCTGAGAAAAAACCTGAATTCGTTCGTGAATACTTACCAGCAGACACAAACAGCTTGATGGCTGTTATGGCTGAAGCTTTAAGTTCAGAAGATAAAATTAACTTAATCGTTTCTTCAAAACACCCACGTCCACAATTCTACTCTGTAGAAGAAGCTAAAGAATTAGTGAGCGAAGGTTACAAAGTAATTGATTGGGCTTCAACAGTGAAAGAAGGAGAAGAACCAGACGTAGTGATCGCTGCTGCAGGTACTGAACCTAACTTAGAAGCATTAGCAGGTATTTCAATCTTGCACAAACAATTCCCAGAATTGAAGATTCGTTTCATCAACGTAGTAGATATCTTGAAATTACGTTCTCCAAAAGTGGACCCACGTGGTTTATCTGATGAAGAATTTGATAAATTATTTACTACTGACAAACCAGTTGTATTCTGCTTCCACGGTTATGAAGGTATGATTCGTGACTTATTCTTCGATCGTCACAACCATAACGTTCATATCCACGGATACCGTGAAAACGGAGATATCACAACTCCATTCGATATGCGTGTATTATCTGAAATGGACCGCTTCCACGTTGCTAAAGACGCTGCAGTTGCTGTATACGGCGACAAAGCTAGCGAATTTGCTGCGAAAATGGACGAAACTGTGGAATTCCACCACAGCTACATCCGTGAACACGGGGAAGATATTCCTGAAGTTGTGAACTGGCAATGGGAAAACGTGAATAAATAATTCATCTAACAGGGTGCCTCAGAAATGAGGCACTCTTTTTTGTGCTTAAAAGATACTTAATGATTACTGCGGAACCTTCGGTTTCTGTAATAATCGCTGTAGTGGGGTACCGGTTCGAGCCTCTATGAGTCTCTCACCTTTAAAGCCTCAAAATGGGAGTAAGGAATGAATTCCTAACTCCCATTAATTCGCATTTAATGCGATTCCCCACCACTGCGATTATAGAAACTCGAAGTTCCTTCGTAATCATTTATTTTTTAGTGCAGAATAATGATCATTTCTAAGGCAACCTGGTAGTGAAGGAGAGAGGGAAAAAGAATTATTCAGAATCCTTGCGGATTTGTTTATAGTGGCTATAATGTTGCACCGACTCGAGTCTAGAGTCTCTCGTCTTCGAAGCTTCAAACTCGGAGTATGGTATAAATCCCAACTCCGAGTAATTCACATTCGATGCTTATCACATTATTGCCACTATAAAATCCGCTAAATTCTGAATAATCATCTTTATAATTACACCAAATTGTATTTCTGAGGCACTCTGTTAGAGAAGGAGGGAGGAGGAAAGAGGGAGTAAGACAGAAGGAAAAATTGACTCACAGTGCGAGTCAATTTAACTTCGTAGTCTTACCCCCGCAAGGCTGATTAGGATAAAGCAAATCACGAGTGATGAGGCTTTATCCAATCAGCTACTGCGTATAAGTCTATAAGCGAGTCTCGTTTGAAATATAATATTAATTATATTTTTGTTAGTGATTTTCAAAAAATGAAAATATATGGGTTGACTTTCAAGAAAATGTATGTTAATTTATTTTCAACAATTAAATCAAATGGTTATTGAACTGAGGTGCGGATGACAAGAGTACAGGAAACTGGAAAGGGGATTTCGCCGAAACGTGAAAGCGTTGGGGGCTGGTCATAATAGGTCAGTCACTGTCATGATATCTGCCCAGATACTCATGAAGTGCAATCAATTACCGGGCAAAAGAATGACTACTTATGACTTTTTATGGGGAATCACGGCTTTTGTTCGTGGTTCCTTTTTTGTGTGTTATGAGTGAACCAGTTTGATAATCGAGAAGGAGAGAAAGAAAAATGAAAAAATTTTTAGGTGCAATTGCAGCTTTAGCAATGACAGTAGGATTAGCAGCGTGTGGCACACCTGTTAGCCAAGGGACAACAAACCCAAACCAATTAGTAGTTGGGATGGAAGCAGGATACCCACCATTTAACTGGACTCAAAATGATGACTCAAACGGTGCAGTAAAAATTCAAGGAACTGACCAATACGCTGGCGGTTACGACGTTGAAATCGCAAAACGTGTGGCTGAAAAATTAGGTAAAGAATTAGTAATTGTAAAGACTGAGTGGGATGGATTAACACCAGCGCTTGTTTCAGGTAAAATAGATGCGATCATTGCTGGTATGAGTCCTACAGAAGAACGTAAAGCAACAATCGACTTTACAGATTCTTACTATGATTCTCAATTAGTTTTAGTCGTTAAAAAAGGTTCTAAATACGAAAATGCTACTTCATTATCTGATTTTTCTGGGGCTAAAGTAACAGCTCAATTAAATACTTTCCACTACACAGTGATTGATCAAATTCCAGGTGTTGACAAACAAACAGCAATGGATAACTTCCCAGCAATGCGTGTTGCACTACAAGCAGGAACAATCGATGCATATGTATCTGAATTACCAGAAGCATTATCAGCTCAAGCAGCTAATAGCGACTTCGTAATGGTTAAATTAACTGATGGTTTCCAAACATCACCAGAAGATACACAAACAGCTGTTGGTGTAAGAAAAGATAGCACATTAACAAAAGAAATCAACGAAGCATTAAAAACAATCTCTAACGAAGAACGTCTACAAATCATGCAAGACGCAATTAAAAATCAGCCAGCTGCGGAATAGGCAGAAAGACAGAAGCTAATAAAAATCTCACAGTGCGAGATTTTTATGCTTCGTAGTCTTTCGCCCGCAAAGTTTATTAGACTTTCTTGAATCGTTAAACGATGAAAAGAAAGTCAATAAACCACTGCGGCAGGATACGAGGGCAAATTCAACTTCACAGGATACGAGGGCAAATTCAACTCCACAGGATACGAGTCCGAGCGCAACTTCACCACTGCGGCAGGTCATTCACTAAATAAACTTAACATAACACACCGCCACCTCGTGTGGCGTATACATACACATTAGATACAGAAAGTAGGAAAATAAATGAGTATTGATTGGATTGTAAAAATCATTCAACAGAACTGGCAAATGTTTTTAACAGGTGCTTGGATTACACTATATATCTCGATTATTGGTACAATTATTGGGACATTAATCGGGATGTTCATCGGATTTGTAAAAACAATTCCGCTACCAGAAAAAGGACCTAAACGTATCTTCTTAAAAATTGCAGTCATCATTTTAAACTGCTATACAGAATTCTTCCGTGGAACACCGATGATCGTACAAGCGATGGTAATCTACTACGGAACAGCATTAATGTTTGGAATCAACTTAGATGTGACATTCGCTGCGATTTTCATCGTATCGATTAACACAGGGGCTTATATGTCAGAAATCGTTCGTGGGGGGATTATCTCTATCGACCAAGGACAATTTGAAGCCAGCCAAGCCATTGGGATGACGCACTGGCAAACAATGCGCTATGTGGTGTTCCCACAAGTGCTTCGTAACATCCTTCCAGCAGTAGGGAACGAGTTCGTTATCAACATCAAAGATACTTCTGTATTGAACGTAATTTCAGTTTCAGAATTGTACTTTGCGACAAAAACAGTTGCGGGACAAAACTTCCGTTACTTCGATACATTCTTTGTAACATTAATTCTATACTTCATCATGACATTCACAGTGTCTCGTATTTTACGCTACTTCGAACGTAAATTAGATGGTCCAGATAACTATGAAGTGATTTATTCAGATCCATTGAACTCAAATTCAATGTCAGCAGTCGAAGAAAAAACTAGACAGAAAGGAAATGCAAGATGAGCGAAGCAGTAATTTCCATTCAAAACTTAAGTAAAACATTCGGGAACAATGAAGTTCTTAAAGATATTTCTTTTGAAGTAAAACAAGGGGAAGTCGTAACGATTATCGGATCAAGTGGTTCTGGTAAATCAACACTCTTACGTTGCGTCAATTTACTTGAAACACCAACTTCAGGGGAAATTTTCTACAATGGACAAAACATTCTTGAACATGACAAGAGCATTTACGAATACCGTACACACGTAGGAATGGTTTTCCAACAATTTAACTTATTTAACAACTTAAACGTGTTAGAAAACTGTATTGTTGGACCAATGAAAGTGTTGAAAAAATCAAAAGAGGAAGCAGAAAAAATCGCAAAAGAATTCCTTGAAAAAGTAGGAATGTCGGCTTACATCAACGCAAAACCTCGTCAATTGTCAGGTGGTCAAAAACAACGTGTTGCTATCGCGCGTGCATTATCGATGCAACCGGACGTATTACTTTTCGACGAACCAACGTCAGCACTGGACCCAGAAATGGTGAATGAAGTGTTAGAAACAATGAAAAGCTTAGCGCACACAGGGCTAACCATGATTGTTGTCACACACGAAATGGGATTTGCCAAAGAAGTGAGTGACCGTGTTGTCTTCATGGATAAAGGAGTTATCGCCGAAGAAGGAACTCCAGAACAAATCTTTGAAAACCCACAAGTAGACCGTACAAAAGAATTTTTAGGACGCGTTCTAAAATAAGCGAAATATGCTATAATGAGCTAAGACAGTTTGTCTTGGCTCTTTTTTATGCCAGACAACAGAACCAAGTTTGAAGGAGTAACATCATGTTTGACATACTGACCACATCACAAGAGGAGACTATGGAACTAGGGAAGCGTCTAGGCGAGCAGTTATTTGAAAATAGCTGTGTTATTCTAGAAGGAGATTTAGGAGCTGGAAAGACAACTCTAACAAAAGGAATTGCCCTTGGATTAGGCATCGACCGTGTCATTAAGAGTCCAACTTATACATTGATTCGTGAATACCGTAAGGGTCGCTTACCGCTATTTCATATGGATATGTATCGTATTGAAGAAAGTGGTGGCGCAAGTGAAGTGGGCCTCGAAGAGTACTTCTATGCGGGTGGTGTGTGCGTCGTTGAATGGGCGCAGTATATCGAAGATGAACTTCCTTCAACGTTTTTAACCGTTCAAATCGACCGTGTAGGAGATGGGGAATCGCGTCGTGTGATTCGTTTCGTCCCACATGGAAAAGAGTACGAAGAATTGATCAACCAATTGGAGGCCGCAGATGAGTAAAGAACGGGAAATTACATTTGCACTACCTGTCAAAGACGATGCAAAAGCGCTACTTGATTATAGTAAAAAAGTAGGGAGCGAAACAGATTTTCTTTCCTTTGGACCAGAAGGGTTGAAATATTCTGTGGCTCAAGAAGAATTGTTTATTGAATCGCTCTACGAGAATGAAAACCAATATATGTTACTAGCAAAAGATGGAGATGAAATTATTGCCGTCGGTTCCATTGCGGGAAGCTTGCATCCTAAATTCTCACACCGAGGAGAGTTAGGAATTAGCGTATTGAAATCCTATTGGGGGCAAGGGATTGCGACTGTGATGATGGAAGAAATGCTGGATTGGGTAGCGGAATACTCAACGCTTAGTCGTGTTGAATTAGAGGTCGTGTCTGTAAATAAGAAGGCGCGCCGTCTCTATGAAAAATTTGGTTTTGAAGAAGAAGGTAGACTAAAAAACGGCGTCAAAATCGGTGACGGATACGAAGATATCGTCTTGATGGCGAAACAGATTGAACGATAATAAAGAGGTGAAAGAATGAAATTTGGAATTATTGCCGCAATGGAAGAAGAAAAACGTCTGTTCGAAGAAGAGATGACGATTGAAAAAAGAACAACCGTTGCCAATTGGGAATTTATTGAAGGAACCCTTGTAGGGCAATCGATTGTCCTTGTCCAATCAGGAATCGGAAAAGTGATGTCTGCACTAGCTACCGGAATCTTAATCGACCGCTTCGGAGTAGACTTGGTCATTAATACGGGTTCTGCTGGTGGCTTTGGCACGTCTCTTGAAATCGGAGATATTGTCATTGGGACAGAACTGGCGTATTGTGACGCCGACGTGACAGCCTTTAATTATGTTTACGGGCAAATGCCGGGCATGCCAGCGCGTTTTACCATGAATCAAGACTTTTTACCGTCCATTGAACAAGCGATTGCTAAGGTGGATTTAAAGAGCCATACGGGCCTAATCGTTTCTTCAGACAGCTTTATTCATACGAGTGAGCAAAGAAGCCATATTTTAAAACACTTCCCAGATGTGATGGCTTCAGAAATGGAAGGGGCTTCTATTGCCCAAGCGTGTCACGCGTTTGGAGTTCCATTTATCGTGATTCGTGCCATCTCAGATATTCCAGAACGCGGAACATCTGCAGTTGATTTTGATACGTTTATCGTTCAAGCTGGGAAACGTTCTGCGCAAATGGTGCACCAGCTGTTGCAAGAGTGGGAAGTGTAGCTAAAGGAGTCCTAGTGTAAGGGTTCCCTTTCAGTTGACGTAATCGTATTAGAATAGTAGTATTAAAAGGATTACGAATAAGGAGAAGAATATGGATTATACTGTATTTTCAACAGAGTTTCCGGATGTAAAAGTTTTTTACAACGAACCACTTAAAAATTATACATTTACAAAAACAGGTGGCCGTGCTGCCATTCTGATTTTTCCAAAAGATAAAAAAGAAGCAAGCGCAGTGATGCATTGGCTTCGCGAAAAAAATATTCCGACGACGATTTTAGGAAACGCATCGAACGTCATTATTAAAGATGGCGGGATTAGTGGTGCTGTGATTATGTTAAATGATATGTCTCATTTAACTGTATCGGGTACACAAATCGTTGCTGAAGGCGGAGTAGCCTTAATTGATGTATCAAAAGCAGCGGCTAAAAATGGATTAACCGGCTTAGAATTTGCTTGTGGCATTCCAGGAAGTGTCGGCGGAGCGATTTTCATGAACGCTGGGGCGTACGGCGGTGAAGTGAGTGAAGTCGTTGAGTACGTGGAAGTGATTACTCCGGATGGGGAATTCAAAACGTACACGAACGAAGACTTAGACTTCAGCTACCGTCATAGCCATGTTCAAAAAACGGGCGATCTTGTGATTGAAGTTGGGTTCCGATTGTCAGAGGGCGTTCAAGAAGAAATTGACCAAAAAGTAGCGGAATTAACGCATTTACGCCAAAGTAAACAACCGCTTGAGTATCCTTCTTGCGGCAGCGTGTTTAAACGTCCAGAAGGTCATTTTACAGGAAAACTAATCCAAGATGCTGGACTTCAAGGCCATCAAATCGGTGGCGTGCAAGTCTCTAAAAAGCATGCTGGATTTATGGTGAATATTGATAACGGAACAGCAACGGACTATATGGATTTAATCCGTTATGTTCAAAAAGTGATTTTAGAAAAAGACGGCGTTGCTCTAGAGCCAGAAGTACGTATTATTGGAGAAGAGCCAACATCGAAATAGGCAAAGGAGGGGTATTGTGAAAGACGGACTGTTTAAAACAATTCTCTATACCATTCTTGGGATTGGAATTATGACAGCGTTAATGATACTAACGTCGATGACAACACCATTTGAGGGAGTATATATTCAATTTGCATATGGCTACCTTGCACTCTTTGCAGGTGTTGCTGGAGCGATACCAGCGGCCATTGTTGGGTTTACAGGACATGTATTGTTTGACTTAATCTATACGGATCACTTATGGCTTTCTTGGGCATTAAGTACAGGTGCGCTAGGATTTGTATTTGGATTTGCGATTCGTCGTAAAAGCTTACGCCAAGGAGTATTTTCACAACACGATATGGTGCGATTCAATGTCGTACAAGCAGTAGTAAACATTGCCATCTTCGGATTGATTGCGCCAACGCTAGATGTGTTGTTTTATCAAAGTGCCACAACGATTGTATTTACACAAGGTTGGATCGTAAGTGTCATCAACTTATTAACAGTAGCTGTGTTTGGAACGACTTCATTAAAACTATATGCAAATTACAAATTGAAACAAAATAAACAGTAAAAATGCGAAATCCCGAAATTCACTTATAAGTGAATTTCGGGATCTTTGCTTTTAAGACGAAAATGTTATTATATCAACGAAAATTGGTGTTTTTATGCAAAAACAAGGCTAAAAAAATCGAAAATAAGTTTTCTGAAAGAATCAAGAATAATTCCCGATGTTGAACTTTTCGAATATAAATAAAGGAGTTTCTATATAAAATAGATTGTAATGATTAAAACTAAAGAGAAGTGTAATTAGTTTGAATTCTTAAAAAGGGCTGTAAGGGATAGATGATCATAAATGCCGGTTTGACGCTTGTTTTAGAGAAGTAGAATCGTTTGGGTGATTTAATTTATAAATAAAACTATATATTTTCGAAAGACGTTATTCACTATTTGAATAGCGTTTTTTTAGTGAAATTTTTTTTGAAAAAAAAGTAAAAAGTAGCATATATGTTACAGTAACAAATATGTTACTTTTCGAAAAATAAATTTTTTGCATAAATAGTGTTATTTATTGGAAGCTACGATTTAATAAGGTTTTTTAGGTATATTTTTTGTTGAAATTAATTACAAAATTTGTTCCTATATCGTATTGATAACGATTTCTTTAGAATGTACTATCATAGTAGAGGTTAACCTAAAACAAATAAACGAGGTGGTAGCTTGTTAAAAGACTTGATTGATAAAACGGCTATTATAAAAGATGATGAATCAGAAGATTGGGAATCTGCAGTTCGAAATGCATCAATTCCATTGATTAACAGTAAGAAGATTCTTCCAGAATATCCGGAAAATATCATAAAAGGAGCAAAATTGCATGGGCCGTATTTTGTAGTTGCACCAGGAATAGCAATTCCTCATGCAAGACCAGAGGAAGGAGCTCTTGAAAAAGCTTTAGGCATTTCAATTTTGAAAAAACCAGTTTCATTTCTTGATAGCCCAAATAATCCGGTGAAATATCTATTCACTTTATCAATGACTTCGAGTCAAGGTCATTTAGAAGCTCTAGCTCAACTAGTGGAATTGTTGGAAAAACCAGAATTTTTGGATTGCTTAGATAAAGCGGAAAATAGTGAAGCTGTTTATGAATTTATAACTGAATGGAGTAGATAAGAATGTATAGCGCACTTGTTTGTTGTAGAGCTGGAATGGGTTCCAGTATGTTATTAAAAATTAAAGCTGACCAAGTTATTAGTGAAAATAATCTTCCTATAGTTACTGAACATGGAAATTTAGATTCCCTTATTGGCTTTAATGGGGATTTAATTATTACTATGGAGGATTTAACTGAAGAATTAAAAGATGTAGTGCCTTATGCTGTTGGTGTCAGAAACATTATGAATAAAGCAGAAATTCTAGAAAAATTAACTGAATTTTTAGCTTCTAAGGAGGGGTAAAAATGATTGAAGCATTATTAGCACAATCAAGAAATACAGCGTTGATTGTTGGTATTATCTCGTTTGTAGGATTAGTTTTACAAAAAAAGACTACAGAACAAGTGATTTCAGGTACGGCTAAGACAATAATTGGATTCATGATTTTTAATATTGGTTCTGCTGCTATTGGATCAATTGTTGGTAATTTTACTAAATTATTTAACAATGGCTTTGGAATTGATGGAGTTACTACTCAGGTAGAAGTTGCTACTGGTATGGCATTAAATACCTATGGTACAGAGGTTGCAATGGTAGTATTAGTTGGCTTTGTTGCAAACTTACTATTTGCTAAGTTCACACCATTCAAGGCTATCTTCTTGACTGGACAACATTTCTTATACTTTGCATGTGTACTTGCCTTAGTATTTATTGCCCATGGATTTAATAGTTTTTGGACTATTTTATTTGGTGGTATTGTATTAGGACTTTGTGGGGCGGCTCTCCCAACAATTGCTCAGCCATTCATGAGAAAGATTACAGGTGATGATTCTATTGCAATGGGACATTTTAATACAATAGGATACGCGTTAGCTGGATATATCGGTAAATTATTTGCAAAATCTAAAGAAAAAGATGAAGCAAAAGAAATTAAATTACCAAAATTCTTTTCATTATTTAGAGATTTTGTTTTCTCAATTGCGTTGTTCATGGTTGTATTATTCTATATCGCAGTATTCGCAAATGTATTTACAGGGCAACTAGAGTTTGTTACTAAAATGAGTGGAAATGATGTATGGTTTATCTACCCATTATTACAAGGATTACAGTTTGCTGCAGCTATGAGTGTCTTGATTTATGGTGTTCGTCAATTTATTGCAGAAATTACGGCTGCATTTGTGGCTATCTCTGAAAAATACATTCCAGACTCAAAACCAGCAGTGGATTGTCCAGCAATATTCCCCTATGCACCTACAGCTGTAGTTATTGGTTTTGTAGGATCTTTTCTAGGTGGATTATTCGCAATGTTCTTGATGGTACTCTTTAAGAGCCCAGTGATTATGATTCCTGCTGCAGGTATCTGTTTCTTCTCAGGGGGAACATCTGGTGTGTTTGGTAATGCTTACGGAGGATGGAAAGGTGCTTTAGCTGGTTCTTTCGTCGTTGGTATAGCTTTAGTAGCACTTCCTTTAGTTCTGTATCCAATGTTCTCTACGTTAGGAATTAGTGGAGCATCATTCCCTAACGTTGATTACAATGTGGTGGGAGTAATCATTGATTGGATTTTAGGATTGTTTAGATAATAGTATTGAATAAGTAAGGTGGGTAAAACTATCTTGCTTATTCTTAAATATAGGAGAAATTTTATGGTCAACACTAAAGAAAAAACAAGAGATTATTTGAATAATCTTTCTGAAGAGTTAAGAAAAAGCATTACTTCTCTGTCAATTGAGGAAGTAGAAAAGGTCGCCAATAGTATTATTGAAAGTGAAAAAAAAGGAGGGCGAGTGCATGTAACAGGAGTAGGAAAACCAAGTTATGTTGCACGCTATATTGCTTCTTTATTCTCATCAATCGGAACACCTTCTTATTTTTTAGATGCAACAGAAACAATTCATGGTAGTGCGGGACAAGTTGCACGTGGAGATGTTGTTATTGCTATTTCTAATAGCGGAAAAACTACAGAATTACTAAAATCTGTTAGTGTACTAAAAAAAAATGGTGCTATTGTTGTTGCAGTAACTTCAAACAGCGAGTCGGAATTAAGCCGACTTTCTAAGTATACATTAGTGGCAAAAGTGGATAAAGAAGGGGATGATTTAGGATTACCTCCTAGAGCATCTTACCTGAGTGAGATTATCGTGTTACAATTATTAAGTGTATACCTTCAGTATTGTAAAGAGTTATCTTTAGGAACGTATTCGCAATGGCATCCTGGTGGGAACATCGGAAATATTTTAGAAAATGAGGCGAAATAATATGTTAACTGGTGTAATAACTGCGATGCTAACTCCTTTTGATGAGAATGAAAATATAGATTATGAATCAACAAAAAGACTGATAGATGTTCTAATTGATAAAGGGATAAATGGTTTGTTTATTCTCGGAACAAATGGTGAATTTTCAAGTCTTAAATATTCTGAGAAAGTAGAATATGCTAAATTTGTTTCAGAATATGTTTCAAATCGAGTGCCTATTATTATTGGTGCCGGAGAGTGTAGTACAAAATTAACTATTCAATTAATTAATGATTTAAAGCATTTAAACCCATATGCGTTTTCGATAATAACACCATATTTTCATAAGTTATCTGATACTGAATTGCTGAACCATTATTTGAAAGTATCGGAAAGTGTGGATCAAAATATACTGCTTTATAATATACCGAGCTTGACGGGAAATACGATTAATAGTGAGATATACGAAAAACTTTTAGAAAAAGATAATATCATTGGGATTAAAGATAGTAGCGGTTCTATTGATTTACTTTCATCATATTGCAAAATTACCCCAAAAGATAAAGCAGTTTATATAGGATCAGATTCATTATTCTTAAAATCACTCGAACTGGGTGCAGTTGGAGGAGTTTCCGGTCTTAGTAATGTAATCGCAGAAGAATTTGTAAATTTATATGAACAATTTTTACTTAAGGATTTTGATAATGCAAAACTTTGTCAAGAAAGAGTTAATGATTTTAGATTGAAAATGAAAGTTGGAACAGCTCCTTCGATGCTAAAATTTGTGTTATCACAAGAAAAGATTATAAAAAAATATACTCGCCTTCCAATTCAACCATTTACGGAGGAAAATAAATGAAAAAATGGGAAATAGTAAAAGGAATCTTTGATTCTGGAGTAATGACTATAATCCGTACTGAAAGTACAGAACGTGCGGAGGAAATTGTTGAAGCTGGATTAACAGCTGGTATCAATGTACTTGAATTCAGCTTTAATAGTAAAGAGGCACCAAATATTATAAATCATATTCATACTAAGTATGGTAATAAAGTTATAGTTGGAGCAGGTACAATTTTGGATGTAGTTGATGCGAAATTAGCTATAAGATCAGGGGCTCAATTTATTATCGCACCGAATTTTAATGAAGATGTTGCGAAAATTTGTAATAGAGAACAAATTCCGTATTGTCCGGGTTGCACAACCATTACGGAAGTAGTAACAGCAGCGGAGTGTGGAGCATCATTTATAAAACTTTTCCCGGCTTCTAATTTCTGGGGCCCAGAAGCGGTTAAGGTAATAAATACACCGTTACCTCAACTACCTATTCTTGCTTCAGGAGGAGTTTCGCTCGAAAATATTCTTGAATGGAAAAAATCTGGTGTAGCTTGTTGTGGTATTGGATCATTATTAACAAAAGGGACTTCAAAAGAAATTCAAGAAAATGCAAAAGAAATTGTAAGACTACTAAAATCTACATGAGGAGAGGACATTAATAAATGGATTTCGAGTTAAAGCAAATAATTGAGTTTTTAGGTGAACAAAATATTTCTTCAGTACAAGAAATTCAGAAAAGATTAAATTATACAAAAAGACAAATAGAATATAGAGTAGAGAAAATTAATGATAAGATTGCTGAATCTAATAGTACTGAAAGAATCATACTGGATTCTAAAGGAAATATATTTATCAGTTCAAATTGTAAGAAAGTAATTAGAGAACTTCTTTTAAATAAATCTCTTGATTTAAACTATAGTCAAGAAGAAAGACAAGCTTATATTTACTTCAGTATTTTTGGAAGAAATACTGTAATAGGAATGGCTGATTTAATGATTAATTTGAATATTAGCAAGTCAACACTAATTAATGATTTAAAAGAAGTGGAATTAGTTCTTAATGAATATCATTGTAAAATAGAAAGTAAAAAAAATACTGGAAGCTATTTAGAATACAATGAATTAGATATTAG
>ENA-OWLZ01000011-OWLZ01000011.1-metagenome-genome-assembly--contig:-NODE-11-length-49945-cov-11.344017_pt1 | contig 49945 bp, 48 predicted proteins | sample MGYA00245341_ERZ651117 | MGnify/ENA primary metagenome ERZ651117 (study PRJEB26857, sample SAMEA4031763) | metagenome | biome: human; feature: oral; material: saliva | place: Philippines | collected 2014... | reverse complement strand
AACATTTTCACTCGCTTTCATTTCGTTATTGCTTCCTCAGCAGAAAATATCTGAATTCACAAACGATGAAAATACCTGAAACTATTTTTTCATGAAAATCCTTTTAAAATAAGGTATAATAAAACTAACAAGTTTAAGGAGCACTTATATGTCTAAAAAAAGAATTTTCTCAGGCGTACAGCCTTCAGCCATCCCAACGATTGGGAACTATATTGGAGCGATGAAAAACTTCGTTGCCCTGCAAGATGAGTACGATTGTACTTACTGTATCGTAAACCAACATGCGATTACCGTTCCGCAAGATCCAAAGAAATTAAAAGAGCAAACTCGTTCACTCGCAGCGCTTTACCTTGCGATTGGTCTTGACCCTGAAAAGTCAACCATCTTCGTGCAATCAGAAGTTCCTGCACATGCCCAAGCTGCATGGATTGTTCAATGTAATGTCGGTGTTGGCGAATTAGAACGTATGACACAATATAAAGATAAATCTCAAAAACAACAATCTGTTTCGGCAGGTTTATTAACATACCCTCCTCTAATGGTAGCCGATATCGTTTTATATAACGCTGAAGTGGTTCCTGTTGGAGAAGACCAAAAACAACATATGGAATTAACACGTGACTTCGTTGAACGCTTCAACAGTCGCTACGGAAATGGCAATCAACTACTTGTAATGCCAGAACCATTTATTCCAAAAGCGGGTGCACGTGTCATGAGCTTACAAACGCCAACGAAGAAAATGAGTAAATCAGATGCCAACGTCAAAGAATACATCAGCATGCTGGACGAGCCTTCTGTGATTCGCAAGAAAATCAAGAGCGCTGTGACAGATTCAAGCGGTGTGATTGAATTCGACCCTGCTGAAAAACCTGGCGTATCAAATCTTTTAACCATCTTCTCTGCTTTCTCTGGTGAAAGTATTGAGTCCCTCGTAGAACGCTTCAAAGGTGTTGGTTATGGCCAATTCAAAGAAGAATTAGCCGATGCGATTATCGCAGTGATGGAACCAATTCAAGAGCGTTATTATGAGTTATTAAAATCTGACAAGCTAGATGAGATTCTTGATGAGGGTGCGAAGAAAGCGAACTATGTGGCGAATAAAACACTACGCAAGATGGAGAAAGCGGTAGGCTTAGTGAGATAAACTAAGATACCTGCTTACTTTCTAACATAAAATCAAAAGAGTCCTCTCGGACATTATTATAATGACTTAAAAGGCTACACCGGGTTGAGCCACGGTCTCAACCCTACCAAGCTTCAAACAGATTCTAGAAGAATTCTCTTCAAGAATCTGTAATTCACATCGGTTGTGACCGCCATTAATGTCATTATAAAGTCCGAGGGACTCTTTTTCTTTAAGTATAAGCAAACCTTTCTTAGTTTTTCTCCCATCGCAGAAAGAGGCAGGTTATTGCCACATAAACTCCACCTAATTCACATTCAATGTGATTCCCCACTATTCTTTCAATAAACTGATGTTTTTTGATAATCAACAAGCTTTGCCATTCAGTGAATCACTCAAAATAGTTTATCTCACACCGCAAAAAGGGAAAGGCTAAATAATTACTTTCTAAGTTTATTAGCATAGCAAACTCAAGCAGTATGTAGTCCAAGGGACTCTTTTTCTTTATGTATAAGTAAACCGTTCTTAGTTTATCTCACGCCGCGAAAGGGAAAGACGACAAAATAAAAAACGCTAGGACAGTCCTAGCATTTTCTATCGTTTGCTATTCTATAACGAGCAGGCCGGCACCAATGATTCCATTATCCCCCTTAATGGTTGATGCTTGGATATGCTCCAGAATATGTTTTTGTTCGTGATGAAGGAGTCCTTCTAACTCTTCTTTCACGAGTTCTATAAAGTCTGGGTTGTAGTTTGAAACACTACCTCCGAACACAATGGTTTTTGGATCCAGTAAGCAAACCATTCCATGAAGCACACTTGCTAATCCCATAGCGGTTTCTTCGATGATACGGCAAGCTGCTTCCTCACCATTGCGCCATTTATCAAAGATGTCTTTCGTTGTCAATGTCTCATCTTCGTAGATTTCGCGCCCTGTACGCTCGATTCCGACACCCGAACAAGCGACTTCTAACGCTTCGAGACATTCAAAGTAAGGCACTTTGACAAACCCAATTTCGCCTGAGAAACCTTCCCCGCGTAAGATTGTATTGTTGACGATGTTGGTGGCTGCGATTCCTGTTGATACCGTTACGTATCCAAACATATCTGTAGGTTTTAGATTGAGCTTTCGATATTCCGCATAAGCCGCTACTTTGACGTCATTATCGATTTTTACCGGTATGTCTCCGTACGTTTCCTTCAATCTTTCTACAATTGGAAAATTAGCCCAAGGTATATTATTTTGGAAAATCGCTACCCCGTTTTCCACATCTACCTTTCCTGGTAATCCAACACCAATCCCATACGTATCTTGAATGCGTAAATCATTATCATTGAGCACTTTATCCACCAGTTGGACCACACCCTGATATAAACTTTCGGCACTCGCTGTTTGGCTTGGGCTTTGTGAACGACTAACGATCTCCCCATTTTCGTTAATCAACGCAACCGCGACCTTTGTCCCCCCAATATCAATACCAACTGCGACTTTCATCAAAATCCCTCCGTTCATTATGATTTCGCTTTCATAATTAGTTTACACCGAAAATTCTATTCTGGCTTTCCCTTTCTTGTTCTATACTATAACTATTTTGCTGTCTTTCATTCAGATTGAAAAATGATACCTGTTTTGATAACTATTTTGCGTCTTTTTCTTATAGCCTCTCCTTCTCTCTACTCCTCCCTCTTTTCTTCGCAAAAAATGTCTTATTTCACACCCAAGGATAAGAAACAGCGCTTGTTTTAGAGAATTTATTGATGAAATCACATTGAAAAATGATAACCGAAGATAGCCGTTATAGTGGAATGAGTGATGGGGAATGGCATCGAATGTGAATTAGAGGGAGTTGCGAATGATTTCGCTACTCCCTCTTTGAAGCTTCGAAGACCGAGAGACCTTGGGCTCGAGGCGGTGCCCCATCACAAAATCCACTATATTTAAACGGCTATCATTAAGGTTATCATTTTTCAAATATCCTTCTTAAACTCTCCTCTCTTAATTGGCAAAAATTGGGTATTAACTACTAAAGGATACGATACCAAAATATCCGTTTATAATGGAAATGGTAGTGAGAACTGCATCAAATGTGAATTAGAGGGAGTTGCGAATGATTTCGCTACTCCCTCTTTGAAGCTTTGAAGCCGAAAGACCTTAGGCTTGAGGCGGTGCCTCACAACCATGTCCATTATGTAAAAACGGATATTAAACAGGTATCGTATCCTTTCAACCTTCGGATGAATCTCTCAATTTTTGCACAAAAAAGGAGGGGAAGCAAATCTGCTTCCCCTCCCTAATTCCTAGGAATTATTTGTTTTTCAAGTTGTAGAACGCTGCTAGACCTTCGTAAACAGCTAAGTCACCTAATTGGTCTTCAATACGTAATAATTGGTTGTATTTAGCAATACGGTCTGTACGGCTTAATGAACCAGTCTTGATTTGGCCAGCGTTTGTTGCAACTGCGATGTCAGCAATTGTAGAATCTTCAGTTTCACCAGAACGGTGTGAAACAACTGCAGTGTAACCAGCTTTTTGAGCCATTTCAATTGCGTTGAATGTTTCAGTTAAAGTACCGATTTGGTTAACTTTGATTAAGATTGAGTTTGCAATACCTTTTTCGATACCACGAGATAAGATTTCAGTGTTTGTTACGAATAAATCGTCACCAACTAATTGAACTTTACCGCCTAAGCGTTCAGTTAATAATTTCCATCCATCCCAGTCGTTTTCGTCACAGCCGTCTTCGATTGTGATGATTGGGTATTTTTCAACTAATTCTGCTAAGTATTCAACTTGTTCAGCTGGAGTACGTTTAGCACCTTTTTCACCTTCGAAGATTGTGTAGTCATATACGCCATCTTTGAAGAATTCAGATGCAGCACAGTCAAATCCTAAGTAAACATCTTTACCAGGTTCTAGACCTACTTTTTTGATTGCTGCTAAGATTGTTTCTACAGCATCTTCAGTTCCTTCGAATGAAGGAGCGAAACCACCTTCGTCACCAACTGCAGTTACTAAACCACGGTCGTGTAAGATAGATTTCAATGCGTGGAATACTTCAGCACCCCAACGTAAAGCTTCTTTGAATGATGGAGCACCTACTGGTAAAATCATGAACTCTTGGAATGCGATTGGAGCATCTGAGTGAGATCCACCGTTAACGATGTTCATCATTGGTGTTGGTAATACTTTAGTGTTGAATCCGCCTAAGTATTGGTATAAAGGTTGATCTAAGTAGTCAGCAGCTGCGCGTGCTACAGCGATAGATACGCCTAAGATTGCGTTAGCTCCTAATTTACCTTTGTTTGGAGTACCATCTAATTCGATCATTAATTTGTCGATCGCCATTTGCTCACGAACATCATAACCTAAGATAGCTTCAGCGATAATGTTGTTTACATTGTCAACTGCTTTTTGAACTCCTTTTCCTAAGTAACGAGATTTGTCGCCGTCACGTAATTCAACTGCTTCGTATTCACCAGTTGAAGCTCCTGAAGGAACCATACCGCGTCCGAACGCTCCGCTTTCTGTGTAAACTTCAACTTCGATAGTTGGGTTTCCACGTGAGTCTAGTACTTCTCTTGCTAATACATCTGTAATAAATGGCATGATTTATTAACTCCTTTAATATTTATTTTGTACGTTATTATTTTAATCGAAAATCATCAGACTTTCAACCTTTGATAAGGTTTTCTTTACTTTTCGATTAATGTTTCCCCAGTCATTTCTGCTGGTTTTTCAACATTTAGTAAATCAAGCATTGTTGGAGCAACGTCTGCTAAACGTCCACCTTCACGCAATGTGATACCTTTCTTAGTCACAATCACGGGTACTGGCACTGTTGTATGTGCAGTATGTGGTGTTCCTTCAGGGGTAATCATTGTTTCTGAGTTACCGTGGTCAGCAAAGATAATTGCGCTACCGCCTTTTTCAAGGATAGCATCTACTACTTTACCTAAGTTTTCGTCCACTGCTTCAATCGCTTTGATTGTTGGTTCTAACATTCCTGAGTGTCCAACCATATCTGGGTTTGCGAAGTTTAAGATAATTGCATCATTTTCATCATTGATGATTGAGTTGTATAATGCGTCTCCTACTTCGTAAGCACTCATTTCTGGTTTCAAGTCGTAAGTTGCAACCTTTGGAGAAGGAATTAAAATACGATTTTCGCCAGGGAATTCTTCGTTACGTCCACCATTCATGAAGAATGTTACGTGTGGATATTTTTCAGTTTCGGCAATACGTAATTGTGCAAGACCTGCTTTAGATAACACTTCACCAAGAACGTTTGTCATTGGGATTGGTGGGAATGCAACTTCTGCATCCACGCTTGGGTTATATAAAGTCATTGTCACAAATTTAACGTTTGTAGCGCGCTCTCCACGATCAAAGTTTGTCCACTCTTTATCAGTGAATGCATTTGATAATTGAATTGCACGGTCAGGACGGAAGTTGAAGAAGATGATTGCATCGTTGTTTTCAACTTTTGCCACTGGTTTACCGTCTTTAACGATGACTGATGGAATCACGAATTCGTCTGTAACATCTTTAGCATAGCTATCTTCGATAACAGCTTGTGCGCTTTCGAATTGTGGGCCTTCGCTATGAGCGATTGCATCATAAGCTAATTTCACACGTTCCCAACGTTTGTCACGGTCCATTGCATAGTAACGACCTGAAACTGTTGCGATTTCTCCAACGCCGACTTCAGCTAATTTATCTTCTAATGTTTTGATATAAGAAGGACCAGCTTTAGGATCTACGTCACGTCCATCCATGAATGCATGAATGTACACTTTGTCGATTCCTTTTTCTTTTGCTGTTTCTACTAAAGCTAATAAGTGATTGATGTGGCTGTGTACCCCACCATCAGATAATAATCCGAATAGGTGTAATGCAGAGCCATTTTCTTTAACGTGGTTAAACGCACCATTTAATGCTGGGTTTGATTCGAATTCGCCTTCTTCAATCGCTTTGTCGATACGAGTTAAGCTTTGGTAAACGATACGTCCAGCCCCGATGTTTGTATGCCCTACTTCTGAGTTCCCCATTTGGCCATCTGGTAGACCTACATCTAATCCAGAAGCTTTTAATGTTGTATGAGGAAATTCGTTATAATAACGATCAAAATTTGGTTTTTTTGCTTGTGCAACGGCATTACCTTCAACTTCTGGTCTCCATCCGAAACCATCTAAGATAATGATTGCAACTGGTGATTTTGCCATTATTTTACTGCCTCCAATAAAGCTAAGAATGAATCTGGTTGTAAACTTGCTCCACCTACAAGAGCTCCGTCAACGTCTGGACAAGCCATGTATTCAGCAATGTTTTCTGGTTTTACAGATCCACCGTATTGTACGCGAACTTTGTCAGCAACTTCTTGACCGAAGTCAGCTGCTACAACGTCACGAACAACTTTACACATTTTTTGAGCGTCATCTTGAGAAGCTGATTTACCAGTTCCGATTGCCCAGATTGGTTCATAAGCAATCACTAAAGATGATACTTGTTCGTTTGATAATCCTTTTAACGCTGCAGAAACTTGTCCACCAACGAATTCAGAAGCTTTTCCTGCTTCGTAAGTTTCTAAAGTTTCACCACAACAGATAATTGGAGTTAATCCATTTCTGAAAATAGCATGTGCTTTTTTGTTGATGTCTTCGTCAGTTTCGTGAAAATATTCACGACGTTCTGAGTGACCAATCACAACATAATGCACGCCCATTTCAGCTAATACTTTAGGTGAAGTTTCACCAGTGAAAGCACCAGCATCTTCGAAGTAGCAGTTTTCAGCAGCTACTTTAAGGTCTGAACCTTTTGCTGATTCTACTAAAGTCACTAAGTTCACTGCAGGTGCAGCAATTGCTGATTCAACACGGTCAAAAGAAGGTAATTTACCTACAACCGCTTCAACAAAAGCTTGAGTTTCTTTAGGGTTTTTGTTCATTTTCCAGTTTCCGGCAATGATTGGTTTACGCATATACACAACATCTCCTTTTATATTTTTAAATTATTTATCGCTAATTGCAGCAACACCTGGTAGTACTTTACCTTCTAGATATTCTAGAGAAGCTCCACCACCTGTTGAAATGTGAGTGAATTTATCAGCGTATCCTAGTGAGATTGCAGCAGCTGCTGAGTCCCCACCACCGATGATTGTTGTTGCGCCATCAAGATTTGCGATGGCTTCACATACACCGATTGTTCCTTTAGCAAAGTTAGGTAATTCGAATACACCCATTGGTCCATTCCATACAACTGTTTTTGCATCTTTTAAGTAGCTTGCAAATAATTCAACTGTCTTAGGACCGATATCTAACCCTTCTTGGTCAGCTGGGATATCGTCTGAAGAAACGATTGTTGCAACTGCATCGTTAGAGAATTCCTTAGCAACAACGTTATCGATTGGTAATACTAATTTATCGCCAGCTTTTTCCATAATTTCTTTCGCTAATTCGACGCGGTCTACTTCTAATAATGAACGACCTACTTCACGCCCCATTGCTTTGAAGAATGTGTAAGCCATTCCTCCACCGATAAGAACTTTATCAGCTTTGTCTAATAAGCTATTGATAACACCGATTTTGTCTGAAACTTTCGCTCCACCTAAGATTGCAACGAATGGACGTTCTGGGTTATCTACTGCACCACCGATGAACTTGATTTCTTTTTCCATCAAGAATCCAGCAGCTGATTCTAATTGGCTAGCAATACCAACGTTTGAAGCATGCGCACGGTGAGCTGTACCGAATGCATCGTTAACGAACAATTCTCCTAAAGAAGCCCAATATTTACCTAATTCAGGGTCGTTTTTAGATTCTTTCTTGCCATCTAAATCTTCGAAACGAGTATTTTCGAATAATAAAACATCGCCTTCTTTAAGCGCATTAATAGCAGCTTCTAACTTTTCTCCACGAGTTTCTGGAACGAAAGTCACTGGTTTTTCTAACAACTCAGATAAGCGTTCTGCAACAGGACGTAAGCTCAATTTAGCTTTGTCTTCTTCAGATTTCACTTTACCTAAGTGAGAGAATAAAATCACTTTAGCGTTGTGATCGATTAAGTATTTGATCGTTGGCAATGCTTGAACAATACGGTTGTCGTCTGTAATCACGCCATCTTTCAAAGGAACGTTAAAGTCCACACGAACTAAAACTTTCTTTCCTTCAACTTGTAAGTCTGTAACGATTTTTTTAGCCATAAAATAGCCTCCTACATTTTTATTTGGAGCGAGTGCATTACTCACATTATGAAAACAGGGCGAGGAAGCGAATGCTTCCATCGCCCTGAGAAAATAGATACGATTAGCTAAATCTATAGTTTAAATTATAGTTTTGCGAAGTATTGTAAAGTACGAACTAATTGTGCAGTGTATGACATTTCGTTATCGTACCAAGCAACAGTTTTAACTAATTGTTTGTCGCCTACAGTCATTACTTTAGTTTGAGTTGCATCGAATAATGAACCGTAAGTGATACCTACGATATCAGAAGAAACGATTGGATCTTCAGTGTAACCGTAAGATTCGTTAGCTACTTCTTTCATAGCTGCATTGATTTCTTCAGCAGTAACTGGTTTTTCTAAAACTGTTACTAATTCAGTTAATGAACCTGTTGGAACAGGAACACGTTGTGCAGCTCCGTCTAATTTTCCGTTTAATTCTGGGATTACTAATCCGATAGCTTTAGCAGCACCTGTTGTGTTAGGAACGATGTTTACTGCTGCAGCGCGAGCACGACGTAAGTCTCCTTTTGGATGTGGAGCGTCTAATGTGTTTTGGTCACCAGTGTAAGCGTGGATTGTTGTCATTAAACCTTCAACAATACCGAATTTATCGTTTAATGCTTTAGCCATTGGAGCTAAGCAGTTTGTAGTACATGAAGCACCAGAGATAACAGTTTCGTTACCTGTTAAAATGTTGTGGTTTGTGTTGAATACAACTGTAGGAACGTCATTTCCACCAGGTGCAGAAATAACAACGCGTTTAGCGCCAGCTTTTAAGTGTAATTCAGCTTTTTCTTTAGAAGTGAAGAAACCTGTACATTCTAATACGATATCAACGCCTAGTTCACCCCATGGTAATTCTTCAGGATTACGGTTAGCAAGTACTTTAACTTCTTTACCGTTAACGCGGAAAGCTCCATCTAACACTTCAACTTCACCGTTGAAACGTCCTTGAGTTGAATCATATTTTAACAAGTGAGCTAATTGCTTAGCGTCTGTTAAGTCATTGATTGCAACAACTTCTAATCCTTCCACATCTTGAATACGACGGAATGCTAAACGACCGATACGTCCGAAACCGTTAATACCAACTTTAACTGTCATATAGTTTTTCCTCCTAGGAATTTTTTATTTTTATTTTTTGCGGGTTTCCCCGTTCAAAACCAACTCTGATATCTCCTTGTCAATCACAAACCAAGTGCGATCCACTGGAGCTAATTTGGCATATGCTTTTAAAGCAGCTGCCTTCTCTGCGCCTTCCACAACGGCAATCGAATGTGGAATCGTAGATAAATCACTAAGATGCAGCCCTACTCGTGGGATTTTTAACACCACATTTCCTTCTGCATCGAAGAAACAACCGAACGCTTCGCCAATTGCTTTCTTCTCTTTTAACGTAGCCATTTGTTCTTTGGTAAGGCCACGTCTCTCTCCCATTATAATAGCACTTCCAACGCTATATAACAAACACTCCGCATTTTTCATGAGAGCTATCGTCTTTGCGACTGAAGGTTCTTGCATTAGCGGTGTAAATGTCGCCTGTTGGACATGTTCTGGAACAAATAACGCTTCATGATGAGCGCCAATTCCAGTCGCCATTTTCTCACTGACATTATTTGCCTGAATCAGCATTGACCCAAACATTCCTCCTCTCGCAGGAACAATCGTAAGGTCTCGGTTCACCGAAATTTCCTTTGTGAACCCTTCGCTGACACGGACCATCGTTTGACCACCCGTGATTGCAATAATGGAAGTTCCAAGCGGTAAAAGAATATCCATAATCTCTTGAACCAGCTCAGATGTTTTTGCCGGATTCTCAACGACTTTCACATATTGAACACCTAGTGCTTTTGCCACTTCATGTTCCACCAGACTCATCTGGATAAAGTTGTTTTTTAAATCATCCGACCGTTCTAATATAAATTCACCAACTTCTGTCAATCGCATCCCCGCACCTTGTACTTCAATAAGGTCTAATGCTTTCATATCCTCACATTCGTTACGAAGCGTGCGTTCGGACATCTGAACCACTTTTGCAAGGGCTCTTCGTCCAATCGGTTGATACGTTGCGATGGCTTGTAAAATACGGAACCGCGTTTGAAGGGCGACTCTGCTTTCTGGAACCAATAAATGAGATAGATTAAGATAATTCATCGAAACCTTCCTCCAATCATTTCCAGATAGGGTCGAAATTCGTCCCGCTTATTTCCAGTATCTTTGAATCCATATTTCTGAACACATTTATATTTTAACATAAAATACGATAAATGCAACCGTGCTCACATTACAATTTGGTTAAGACTTACAAAATATCGGGACTCAATCTGTCCCTACGTTTTCGTCAAGCTGTTGAGACCACGGTTTCTGTTCTTCCATTTCAAAAGAAACATCAAACCAAACTCCCATTTTTTGAGCAATTTCTTCTAACAGTAGAAATGAAATATTTTGACGTCCTCTTTCCAACCGTGAATAGTGAGAGGCCGACATCCCAATCTTTTTGGCAAACTGATTTTGTGACAACCCTGTTTTTAACCGAAACTCGGTCATTCTGAGTCCAATCTTATGATTCGCATATTCTCTCATTAAGTCTTTTTCAAACTCTGGATACTTGAATTTCAATTGATTTAAACGTTTTAATAAATAATTTTTCAAATTCTGTCCCCACCCTTTCTTTACCTTCTGGGATGAGCAATATTTCTTTTCCCTTTTCTTCTACTCCCCATCTCTCCCAAACGGCGTCTGTCACTCCTTCTTTATCTAAAAGAAGCATGATAGCCGCATATCTCACCATAATCGGATAGGGTAACTCATCTAGAATATCAATTTGTTTTTTATCCAAAATCGCAACTCTTTTCATTGTAACGCCTCCTTCTAACATGAAAATACCATATTTGGACATGTCCATATATGGTATATTTTGCTATCATCGTATACTTTTTTGCTCTCTTTTTTGCATACAAAAAAGGCCGGAATTTCTTCCGACCTTAAAATTTGTTAGAATTATGCGTTTTTACGTTTAATCATCAGCATTGCTACCGCAATTCCACTTAACGCTAGAGCTACTACTGAAAGCAGGCTATTTGAAGCCACCCCTGTATTAGGAAGTTCTTCAGTTATTGAAGTCGTTACTGTTGGAGCTTCTGTTGTTTCAGAAGTTGTTCCCTCTGTCGTAGTCTCTTCAGTAGTCGTTGTAGTTGTCGTAGTAGTTGTTGTTTCAGCTTTATTCACAACATCCTTACGAATCACATGATCCGTTGCATCTGAAGAGTTGATCGTAATTTCTTCTTCAGAAAGAACATATCCTGCTGGCGCTTTTGTTTCTTTAATCGTGTATTTCGGTTTGATTAAACCATCGAATGTTACAACACCATTAGCATCTGAAGTCGCTGATTTTACTAAAGTCCCTTCGAAGTAAAGTCCGAATTCTGCACCTTGTAATTTTTCACCTGATTCAGATTTTTTCGTTAATTCTACTGTGAAGATGTTACTTTGTACGCTACCACCGTTTGCTTGATAAACAATTTTTGCGTCCGCTACTAATTTATACCCAGTCCCATCTTCAAATTTAGCATTGTTGTTTAATGTTGTTCCATTTGCAGGCGCCCCTACTAAATCCACGTCGTATTTTACATAGTACCCACGATTTGGATTAAATCGATTCAAGTTCAATGTAAATGATTTACCATCTGCCGAGAATTGTGGGCTATAACTTGCGGTTACATCCTCTTGGTATCCTAAGCGAATTGAATTATCTGATGTATCTGTATACCAAATACCAGACAATACTTTGAAGCTTGCTTTGTTGATTGTTGCGTTTTCGTATTGAAGGGTATCGCTAATCACTACATTCGAGAAATTAAGGTAGTTTTGGTTGAAATAAATAATGTAGTGTAACCTGCTACCATCGTTTGGATCTTGCCAACCTGATTTTGCAAAATCTTGCGGCTCCATACCGGCAATTCCTGTATAGTTTACGACCCCTGCATTCATTGGAGTGCGGTTCACCGTTATCGTTATCGGAATTTGCTGGGCAGTACGAACTACATTATGGTCAACACGAACCGTCATATAGAAATTACCTGTAAAGCTTGCACGTTCTGTGACATAGTTTGTAAATGTCAATACCGCTTGTTTGCTTGTAGAGTCGATCGTTGCGTTAGCCACGACTTGCCCATTTCCATCGCGAATCTCGAATGTTTTCCCAACAAACATCAATTCTTGTGGTAATTGAACTGTCGCTGTATCTCCTGGTTGTACATCTCCGTTATTAAACGCGAAATCTGCATTCATTTGGAAGTTTTCCCAGGAACCAACTCCATTTTTTAATGGCCCGCCTTGGCTATTTTGTAGTGAAACGTTCGTAAACACATTATCAACGACTGCAGCCTCCGTTTTGGTTTGCCCAGCAGTTAAAAATAATGAAAGAACTGCTAGAAAGATTGCTGTGAAGTAAAAAAAGAACTGTTTTAAATTTTTCATTCTTATCCCCCTTATAGTAATACTGTTGTATCTGATTTCACACAAACACAGGAATAACTGCCTTTTTCATAGAAGTTATCCCTTAGAATAAATTCTTCACATAAAGATTATACAATATTCGCGTTCAAATTAAAATAAAAATTTGAATATTTCTTTCCAAACTTGCACCATTCCTCAAAATTAGATACACTTAAAAAAGAATGTCGCCTTAGTGTAGTGGATATCACATGAGATTCCGGTTCTCATAACAGGGGTTCGACTCCCCTAGGCGGCTGTATAAATAAGAAAAAACAGGAGGCATGTCTCCTGTTTTTTACATATGTTCATTTATCCAGTTATCATCATACCCTGTAATTTCTTTAATTTGTTGAATTGAAATCGAATGAAATCTAGATTCGTACTTATCAAATATTCTTTTATAGTTCTTGAGCAACTTCTTATAGTCGACTTTTTTCAAAAACAGCTTTAGCAAAACTATAATTGAAAATAGATTTGATTCATCTAATTTATTAAATTCTAGGACCTTTTCTAAAGCTCGTTTGTTTTTAATGACAGCCTTGTAATTGAAAAGTCTCTCATCATGCGCACAAACATTTCTGTACATTACCATACTACCTAAACAAGAATCTAACATTTCAGGAGATATCTGTATTTGCTTTTTATATTCAATTTTATAATGCTTCGAAAATTCTTTTGAAACATTTAATCGAACAGTATGTGCACAAACATTGTACAACTTCGAAATATTTCCAAAGGTCAAAAAATTAACAAGAACCCAAAGCGGACAGTGTTGATAATTTTCGATGTAGTAAGTGACCGCATTATTTCTTTGTTTTGATATTTGATTTGACAGTGTAGAAATCACATTCAAAATATCCCGCGTTCGACTCTCTTCTACCGTATAATTTTCAAAAGCTAAAAAAGAATTTTTCTCTGGAAATATCCGATGAAACTCGTGAGATATAACTGTTTTAGCAAAACTTTCAAATTTTATAATTTCAAACAACATTAGCTGCTTTAATTCTCTATCGAATTCAAACAAATCAGCAATTTCTTCGAACGTAACACCTTCCCTAAATTTCTCTCGTTTAGCCTCCAAACTAATATTATTCTCCAGGAATAAAGTCTTATACCCATTAATGATGCAATAGTAGTTTTCCCGCTCCAATATTCTCTTGGCACTTGATCCATTGCTAATAACTACATTTCTCTCCCGAAGCAACTTAAGCATTTTATTGTGTTTTACGAACGGTTTCTCCCTCACCTTACGTCCCTCCCAATAACAAAAAATGCCTAGCCCCACTTGAGGACTAGGCTTAATCTACATTTAAGTGTGTGCGTCCACGTGAGAAGCATACTTAATCTAACAGTATTTTAACACAAACAAATTACTGCAACAAGTATATTTTTCAAATAAATATCCACCGGCTTAGCCGGTGGTTTTTCAGTTTCGGGCATAGCCCTGATCTCAGAGCGACGCCTCAAGGCGCTCTTGTGGCCTGCGACGAGCACCTATTTACGTTTCCCTGTAAACGGATCTTCCAGTTCTAATTCTAATTGTTCTGCTATATGATCTTCTTTTAATTGATTCCTTATATACTCTCCAATAGCTTTCGAATTTTTACCTACCGTATCTACATAATACCCTCTACACCAAAACGATCTATTTCGATACTTAAATCTTGCATTCGCCCATCTCTCAAATATCATTTGGCTACTTTTTCCTTTTAAATATCCGACAAAACCAGAAACACTCATTTTTGGTGGTATTTCTACTAACATGTGCACATGATCCACGCAGACCTCTGCTTCAATTATATTTACATGTTTCCATTCGCATAGCTGCCGTAACATTCTGCCGACATCAAGCCTCCTTGATTCATAGAATGCCTTTCTTCTATATTTTGGTGCGAAAACGATATGATACTTACAGTTCCATTTCGTATGTGATAAACTGTGTAAGTCATCGGTATATCCCATGACAAAACCTCCTTAGTTCTTTCGTTGTAGTTTGCAGACCACATACGAATTATAACTAAGGAGGCTTGTTTTTTCATTATCACTCCGCTAAAGCTTTTTGAACCCCCGGACAATCCGGGGGTTTTAATTAGACCAAGAAAAAGGAGGACGGAAATCCGTCCTCCTAATTACTGGCGCTTATTTAATTAATTCGTAAATCGCTTCTGCATAAATTGCAGCTGATCTGAATAAATCTTCTAATGCGAAGAATTCATTGGCTTGGTGCATTGTATCGATTGAATCTGGGAAGAGCGCACCATACGCTACACCACGTTCAAAGATACGTCCGTATGTTCCACCACCAATAGATTGTTCGTGAGCTGGTAATCCTGTTTGACGGTGATATACGTCTAACAATGTTGACACTAACTCATCTTCTGGAGATACATAGTGAGGAACTTGTGCTTTACCGTGCGCAACTGTGAAGCCATAACCAGAAGCCACTACTTCTGTCTTAATTTCAAGACCTTCGGCAGTAACCCCTAATGGGTAACGGAAGTTTACTACGGCTACCCCACCTAATTCTGGAGTGTAAGTGAAGATTCCGGCATTCGCTGTTAATGGTCCCATCACTTCATGATTGAAGTCCACTTTTAAGTTCTTACCATCTGTGTCTTCATGTAATACTTCAGCAGCAAAGGCTAAGTATTTCTTCGCGTTTCCTTTGAAGTTGAATTGGTTTAAGAATTTCGCTAAGTGTGTACCTGCGTTGATTCCTTTATCTGGAGTAGATCCGTGTGCTGATTTACCAACAACATCTAAGATGAGTTTACCATCTAATACTTGAGCAGTACCTTCAATTGGATTTGCAGTAACGTATGCTAAGAAACGGTCAACCACTTCGTCTGCATTTGGAACAACAACTTCCGCATGCGCATCTTGAGGAACCATGTTTTCACGTAAACCTGCATCAAAGCTTAATAATTGGTAGTCGCCTTCTGCAGCTCCAGCAGGAATATCATAGTGTAATGAAAGAATTCCTTTTTCACCATTGATAATTGGGAATGTTGCATCTGGTGAGAAACCAAAGTCTGGCATTTCTTCTGTTTGGAAGTAACGGTCCATACATTTCCAACCTGATTCTTCGTCAGTTCCGATAATGAAACGAACACGTCTAGAAACTGGTAATCCTAATTCTTTGATGATTTTTAACGCGTAGTAAGCTGCCATACTTGGTCCTTTGTCATCGCTTGAACCACGCGCATAAATACGGTCATTAATAATTTGTGGCTCGAATGGATCTGTATCCCATCCAGTACCCACTGGAACAACGTCCACGTGGCCTAAAACTCCAAGAGTTTCCTTGTAGTCTGGGTTTGGTGCAAATTCGATGTGACCTGCTAAGTTTCCAACTTGTTTTGTTGTGAAACCATCTCGTTCACCGATTGCTAAGAATGCTTCTAGTGCTTCTTTAGGTCCAGGCCCAACTGGTGCATCCTCTGTTGCTTTAGAGTCATCACGTACACTGTCAATACGTAATAATGTGAATAAATCTTTTAATAGATCTTCTTTACGAAGTTCTACTTCTTTTTTCCAATCAATTGTCATCCAATCGCTCCAATCTCTATCAAGTAGATTCAATAGTTTTATCTTACCATTTTTACAAAGGGATGAAAAGCGGTTAAACCCTTTCTATAACAAATAAAAGCCTAGGATTTCTCCTAAGCTTTCTGTTCGTCATTGATTTCTAATGATTGTCGTTCTTCTTCAGTTAGTGGTCTACTCTCTCCTAAAGCGAGTCCCTTATCTAAGCGTAATGGTCCCATCGTGAGTCGCTCTAAATCGACAACCGTTTTCCCGCAAGCCTTTACCATTCGTTTCACTTGATGGAATTTCCCCTCTTTCAGGTGAATCTGAACAATTGATTCATCCTGCGATGTGCTCAGAATATCCAGACGGGCAGGCATACACTCCGTTCCATCTGATAAGACAATGCCTTTGTCAAAAGCAGTGACATCTTCTGCAGTCATTACCCCTTCGACTCTTGCTTGATAGATTTTGGTGACATGCTTCTTCGGTGAAAGAAGCCGATGCGCCAATTCCCCATCATTTGTCAACAGCAATAATCCGTGCGTATCGATATCCAAACGCCCTACCGGGAAGACTCCTTTTTTAAAATAGATCGGATCGATTAAGTCTAGTACCGTCTTATGAAGATTGTCTTCGGTGGCACTAACGACCCCTTTAGGCTTATTCATCATGATATAGACGAACTCTTCGTATTGAATCTTTTCGCCATCAAACAGAATTTCATCCGTTTCAGGATTCACTTGAACTTTCCCATTGGGCGCGACTTTACCATTGACGGTAATTCTTTTGGCCTTTAATAAAGATTTGACCTCGGAACGAGTTCCAAGGCCACAATCTGCTAAACATTTATCTAATCTCATTATTTCATCCTCAATTTACGACGAATACCACCAACGCGTGCGCCTAGCATTTCATCCGCTAATCGATTCTTCAAGGTAATTAACCCATAAGTTGCTGCTCCGACAAAACCTACCACAGCAACTGCAATCAGTGCATGAAGTTTACCACCGATTGGCATTACATGTTTAATCGCATAAAGAGTCAGTGCTGAAGTAATCGCCATCGCAAGGGAAGCAAGAATTACTTGTCCGAATTTCTTCAACACATAATTCAAATCGAATTGTGTTAATCGAAGGACGTGACGACACATATAAAGTGTGGCTACAAAATATGCTACGGAGTTAGCAATTAACGGTCCTGCTCCACCAAGGAAGTAAATCATCATTGGTTGCCATAGCAATTTAATAAGCACTGTAAATCCTAATGCTTTAATCGCAATGATATGTTGTTCCATCGATTGTAAAATGTAAGTGAACGTTACGAATAATCCTAAGAACACACACATGATGCATGAAACCATTAATAAATACGTTCCTATTGGGTCTGGTGAATAGAACACATTATAAATCGGTTCTGAGACAATGGCCATCCCTACAGAAGCTGGAATCATGATGTACGCAAACAATCCGAGGTTGTTGGCAATCACGCGTTTGACTTCTTCACGGTCATTCACTGAATAATGAGCCGCAAGCAGTGGCAATGCCGCTGTTGAAATACTCATCGCAAGCGAAATGACAATCATAATCACCTTATTCGCATTAAATCCAAATAAAGTAATCAGTTCTTTCCCTTTTTCAAACGAGAAATTCGTAAAGATTGGAACTAGACGTTGGAAGGTTTCTTGGTCAATCAAGCTGATGATTTGAATACTTGAAGTTACTAACACGAAAGGTAACGCCTCACGCATAACTTCTAAAATAATCTTCCAGAAACTTAATGGACGTTCAGGACGACCTTCTTCCATTAATTCCATCATGCCTTTATGGTCACGGAACATCTTATAAGCTAAGTATAAGAACGCGATAACCGCCCCGACAAAGGCCGCAAATGTTGAATGAGCTACAGCAACGACGAATCCACCGTGGATGACACGCATCACAAAATACGTTAATCCTAACATATACAAGATACGAACAACTTGCTCCCATAATTGAGATTTCGCAGAAGCTGCCATTTCATTGTACCCTTGATAGTATCCACGCATTAAGCTAAGCGGTGGAATAATCAGTACCGCAGGCGTTAGCGAACGGATGACCATAATGCTGTCTGCGATTTCTTCTGGGGTCTTTCCTTTGGCAAATAGCGGTGCTGCAAAATACATTCCCGCCGCAAAGACAAATCCTAGAAATGCCATAAAGAGCATCGTTCCTTTAAACAATCTCCAACTTGTCTTATAGTCTCTTCTTGCATGGTTGTCCGCTACGATTTTAGAAATCGCCACTGGAATCCCTGCCGTTGATATTTGTAATACTAAAGCATAAATATTATAGGCGATAAAATATAAGTAGTTCGCATTATCTCTTTCTGCACCCATCCACATTCCCCAAGGGATAATATAGAGAGCTCCAAGCAATCTTGAGACGATATTTCCAATCGTTAACCAAGATGAACTTTCCAAGAGAATTTGTTGCGAATTTTTCTGATTTCGAATTTTATCACTCAGACCTACATAAGGCTTTCTTTTAAACATAAATTGAAAAATCCTCTTTCTTAAATTATACCAACCATAAGAGTACATTATTTTAATGTAAAATGCTAGCAATCTTATGAAACCTTAAGCAGTTGCTAAACTTTACATAAAAAAAGAACCGAGCTTTTCAGTTCGATTCTTCCTAATAATTAGTCTAATAAACTTGTTTGTCCTTCTTCTTCCACTTCGACAGGAGAAGCTACTCCGATGCCATAGTGAGCACGAACTTTTTGGTTCAAGTCTGCTACGACTTCTGGGTGGTCTGCTAAGAATGCTTTTGCATTTTCACGACCTTGACCAATCTTCTCATCATTATAAGCATACCATGCACCACTCTTCTTCACGAAGTCGAGGTCTGCTGCCATGTCGAGTAATTCCCCAAGTTGAGAAATCCCTTCTCCATACATGATATCCACAACAGCTGTTTTAAATGGTGGAGCCACTTTATTTTTAACAACTTTGATTTTAGTTTGGTTTCCTAAGATTTCAGTCCCCTGTTTGATTTGATCTGCACGACGTACTTCTAAACGAACAGTCGCATAGAATTTCAACGCACGTCCACCAGGTGTTGTTTCTGGGTTCCCGAACATAACGCCTACTTTTTCACGAATTTGGTTGATAAAGATGGCGATTGTTTTTGTTTTGTTAATTGAACCTGATAATTTACGTAATGCTTGAGACATTAAACGGGCTTGAAGTCCTACGTGAGATTGACCCATGTCACCATCGATTTCGGCACGTGGAACTAACGCAGCAACAGAGTCGACAATCACGATGTCAACTGCTCCTGATGATACTAAAGCATCAGCAATTCCTAATCCTTGTTCCCCTGTATCTGGTTGAGATAATAATAATTCATCAATGTTTACGCCTAAAGCTTTTGCGTATTCTGGATCTAGAGCATGTTCAGCATCGATAAATGCTGCCACTCCACCACGTTTTTGAACTTCCGCAACAGCATGTAATGCTACTGTTGTTTTACCTGAAGATTCTGGTCCGTATACTTCAATGATACGTCCACGTGGGAATCCACCTACACCTAATGCGATATCTAGTGCAAGAGACCCTGAAGATACGGTTTGAATTTGTGTATCTACTTTTTCTCCTAATTTCATTACGGCACCTTTACCGTAGCTTTTCTCAATTTTCTTCAGCGCATCTTCCAATGCTCTTTGACGATTTTCATTTTCTGCCATGTTTTAATTCCTCCACGAATTTTAAGTCAAACATATTGTACACTATGTTCTATTCCATGCGCAAGCAATATGCGAACATTTGTTCTTATTTTGTTCGAACTTGTTTTAATAAATACTTTCTAAGTAAATTCCATCCATGTTGTACCGCGAATTCACGGTTATCGTTACGAGTACGTGCAAGGTGTAATTCTAACACTTCAACCTCTGTTTGAGAGGCTAATGCCACGAAAACCGTTCCGACTTCTTTCCCTTCCATCTCACTAGGGCCTGCAACTCCAGTGAACGAAATTCCCAAATCACTTTGATAATGGAGTCTTGCTTGTTCGGCCATCGCTTTGGCACATTCAGCACTCACCATTCCGTATTGATCCAGCAAGGTACTGTCAATTCCTAGTTGCGTTTCTTTTGCCTCTTTCTGATAAGCGACTGTTCCGCCTTGGAAGTAAGAGGAGCTTCCTTCGAACGCCACGACACTTGCGGCAAACAATCCACCTGTTAAACTTTCAGCACAGGCAATCGTGAGTCCTGATTTTTTTAATAAGTCAACAGTGACTTCCTGTAAGGTATTGTGATCTCCGTATCCATAGAAGTATTCTCCTACTTGAGATTGGATAAGCAGTTCCATCCCATCCAAAAGCTCTGTACATTCTTCTTCTGTTTCTCCATTGGCTGTCAAGCGAAGCATCACTTCAAATTTTCCAGCATATGGTGCAATTGTTGGATTGGTTTGTTCCTCGATTAAATCTTCTAAAATGGTTACGAGACGTGATTCTCCAATTCCAAAGAAACGTAAATAACGAGACTCGAATAAGTCTACCTTGCCCACTTTCTTTCTTAAGAAAGGCAACACTTCTTTTTGCATCATCATTTTCAATTCATTTGGTGGTCCAGGTAGAACAATGAATTGACGTCCATCTTTTTCATACCCACAACCAACCGCAAGTCCATTATAATTTTTAAAAACGGTACCGCCCTCGAATGCAAGTGCCTGTCTTCGATTATTTTCACTCATATCTCGATGAGAACGCGCGTGAAAATCAATCACTTTCTGAAGAGCTGCCTCATCTTCGACAAGTGGTACTTCCAAAAAGCGCGCCAGTACTTGTTTTGTTATATCATCTGTCGTTGGTCCTAGCCCTCCAGATAAAATAATCAACTCACTTCTTGAAGCGGCTAATTCAATCGCTTCAAGCATTCTTTCTTCATTATCCCCAACCACTTGTTGATAGTATGTTGGAATTGAATTTTTTGCTAATTCTTGGGCTAAGTATGCACTATTCGTGTTTACAATTTGTCCCATTAGTAACTCTGTACCAACTGCAATGATTTCTGCATTCATTGTGTCTCGCCTTCCTTACACTCTTTTTTGAAAAATAAAAAGCCCAAAACAATTGTTTCAGGCTTTTGTTTGTTATTCTGTTTTAGTAAATGAATCCGCAAATACATGTCGATTCTTTACAAAATAATCCAAACCTGAATAGATTGTAAATACTAAACAACTATAAAGTAAGATTTGTCCGATTGGAATCCCAATGGCCTTAAAGAACAAATCGTCTGTTAATAGGAAAATAATCGCCAACATTTGAGTGGCTGTTTTAACTTTTCCTGGCCAAGCAGCTGCCATCACTTCGCCATCTGTGACCAATAATAATCGAAGCCCCGTCACTGCTAATTCACGACAAACAATGATACTCACGACCCAAGCAGGTGCTAAGTTGAATGAAACAAGCATAATGAATGCAGTCATCACTAGCATTTTGTCTGCTAAAGGATCAGCAAACTTCCCAAAGTTTGTCACTAATTTGTATTTGCGTGCTAAATATCCATCAAGATAATCTGTAAAACTAGCTACTGCGAAAATAATCATTGCCAAAAAGTGGACAACGCTGACATGTGAACCGAACAGATTCATAACACCAAACGCTTCACTTGGCAAGCACATAAGGATGATAAACACCGGAATCATGAAAATTCGCAAAACTGTTAATTTATTTGGTAAATTCATCGAATTCTCCTATTGAATCGTGATATAAATTCTTGTAGCGTTTGAACCTTCAGGAATTTGCAATTCAACACCACCAACAGTAATTGTCCCTAATGGAGCATATCCAAAGTCCATACGAATCGTTGTTGTTCCTTCAGGAATTGAACCAGTCACGGTTTGATTTGTTGCTGGAACGCCGTCTGCTACCACTTTACCATCTGCTAAGATTTGTGCCCATAGAGCATTTCTTGCTTCATTTAACACTTTAACGTCTAATGGGAATTTACTTACGTTTGCGATATAGTACAATGCATTTCCGTTCGCATATGAATAAGTAATACTTGTCACTTCTGGAGCAGCCGTTGTCGTTGTAGCAACAGTAGTTTCTGCTGCGACTGCTGTTTGAGTCGTTGCTTGAGTCGTCACAGGATTATTTCGTTGCGCACGATTGCTTAATACGGCTTGTCCGATTGCAAAAATAATCGCTACGATGAACATTCCTAACAAGAGTGTTGGAAAGTAATTTTTTAATGTATCTGCTACCGAAGACCATTTACTCTTGTTTTTATTTAAACGTGAACGATTACTTGCAGCAGTTGTATAAGTTGTTGAAGGAGTTGTCTTCACAGTAGCTTGTGGAATTTCTCCTGCATGCTTTTCTAATAAAGCCGCCCCATCTAATCCCACTGTATCAGCAATTTGTTTGATGAATGCTCGTGTATAAAATGCACCTGGCATCAAGTCGAAGTCATTATCTTCAATTGCGATTAAATAACGTTTTTGAATTTTTGTAATTTGTTGCAAGTCATCAAGAGTGTAGCCTTTTAATTGCCTTGCACTTTTTAAAATTTCTCCGATTGTTTGTGTCATTATTTCACCATCTTTTCATTTTCTCATTGAAAAGTATACCATATCTTGAAAATGAAAAAAACAAAAAGAAGTCGCTATGTAGTGTTTAGCCTATTTTACAAATTGAATATATAGTGTATCTTCCTTCGAATGGCCATTTGGTAGGTGTGCCTTTAAGGTAAATTGATGTGCTTTCTCATTCCATTCTACTCTCACCGTGCCATTCGAAAATTGGATAGTATCTGGATACGTCATTTCATCTTTGTTAAAGGTTAGCTTTTGCCTTACCGTCTGACTCGCCATTTCTAGCAACAAATCCATCCGATAACCATCTTCAAGAAGGCGATATTCAAGAGTATTATGGGCATGGATTTTTAGTAACGCGATAATCAGGAAACTGGCAATAGCCAGTAACGCCAAAAACTGAAATAGTAGCGTTCCATTTCTTTTAGGGTTTATCATTTTTCTTTTCCTTTACTTCTTTCACTTTGACATAAATAGCTCGATTCTTCGGTGCAAAATTTAAGGAAAAGGTATTTCCTTGTACCATCGTTGGTGAAATCTGTAATCTGCTCCCGTTCTTTTTAATGGAGAGTGAGCGAATGCCATAAAGAAACGGCTGGTGTCCACCACTTCCTCCTGCTCCTTTATAAATCTTTCCTCCATCTTTCCAACTAGAAACAAGCGTAATCACCTCTGTTTTCTCAGATACGGTATTTACAAACGTCGCAATATAAGGATCATAGCCATTAAACGATGTAAGTCTGAAGCCTGCATAATTAAAATTAATTTGCTGAACGGCTACATGCCATTTAATATCATCTGGAACATTGAGCCTGTCCTTGATTTTTAGAAATGCCGTACAAAGTCCCATAAAGGCTACTAAACTAATCGAGATGATTACAAGCGCCATGAGGTGTTCAATGAGCAGAAATCCGGACTTTTTTCTCGGTAACCGCATTGATTCGGAACACCTCCTCTTGCTCTCCACAAGAAACCGTAATCGTCGTTGGAGCAGTCGTTGCATTTACTTTTTCAAATGTCACTTTTTTCATCTGCTTTTTCTCTTCTGTAGACAACTTCTCCACGGTTGCAGGATAGGTAGCGCTAGCTTGTAAATCCATTAACTGCGTAGCTGCAGCATCCAAAAAGCATCCTCTTAGTTGTTGACGATGATACAGCTGACCGACCATAAAACTAAGCAAAGAAACAATAACTGTTAAAATCATCAATCCAATCATTGCTTCCAGCAAAACATAGCCGCTACTTTTCGGTAATTTCAACATGATACTTAGCCTCCCCTAATTGAAAAACATAAGTGTATCTGCGATTTTGCCCATCAAACGTCACGGACGAGAACTGGCTAACATTCCCACTATAGGGCTTAAAACCATACGTTTGAACCGAATAACTTCTCATCGTATCCGGAAAGCGAATCTTCTTATCCAATTCTCTAGCTCCATGACAATTTAATTCCACGATGCCACCCGAGACCGTTACAAATGAACCTTGTCCCGTTGAAATAGCTGTAATCTGCGCTGTATCCATTACTTGCTCAAACTCTCTAAGAAATACTTCTTCCTTCCAATTTACATAGGAGCGACTAATCAAAGGCGGAGTCAGTAGGAGTAAGACGCAAGTAATGGAGAGCGCTATTAAGCATTCAACAAGCGTAAATGCTCTCTTTTTCATAATTATTGAGTATTATTAAGAAACTTTGGATCCACCTTTTTATAAGCTTCCAGTTGTTTCTGATCAATGTACTTTTCTTTAAGCAATTCATCTACCGTCGGAACTTCTTTTGTATTATTTTGCAGCATATACGATTGTTGTTGAGTCTTTACTACATTCACAATTGCTTCGTCAGCCTTATCTTGAGCAGTCTTTCTTTGTTGTGCAATATTCGGAATAATGAGTAGCATCATCAAGCCAATAATAAAGAGGCACACGAGTAATTCGATTAACGTGAAGCCTTTTTTCTTTGTTTTCATTTTCATTTTAATTTCCTCCAATCATCGTTAGTGTCGGTAGTAATAAGATAAGATACATGGAAACGATGAGGAACCCAATCCCCATAAGTAGTAACGGTTGAATCCACTTGATTTTCTTTTCGATGCCTTGGGTAAATTCATCGAGCATTTGGTCGGCATATACTTGCAGTTGCACGTCTAGTTGCCTTGTCTTCTCTCCTTCTAACACCAGCCAGATAAACTCCTGCCGGAATAAGTTCATCTTCTTAAGCGCTGTAGAAAACGACTCCCCTTGAATTAATTGTTCTTCAAGCTTTTGCGCAATCATCTTTGACAGTGCGCTCGTGCCCTCTTTCTTTAGTTCGAACACCATCGACAATAGTGATTGTCCATTTCCTAGAAAATACGAGAACTCTCGTGCATACAAAAACGTTACGTATTGCTGCGCACTCTTTCCAATGATGGGAAGCGAAATCAACATGCGAAACTGATCGTAGGTGTTCTTTCGACGCCAGTACAAACGAACTAATATGACTAGTATCACTACAACCATCAAAAATCCCATTGCCAGCTGTGGTAAGTTCTGAAACCCAAGCCATATCCAATACAAAAAGCCAGACTGCTTGAGTTGCTCTTCTTGCACCATGCTAGAGAGTTGGTCGAGTAAGAGCATTCGAATACAGAGCACCATCCCGATGACAAACGTAAAAAGAAACGCAGGATACATCATCATCTGCTGCATTTTCTTTTGTTGTTTTTGCTTACGGGTGAGAAACTCCCCAATCGATGCACAGGCCTTCTCGAAGCTTCCAAACTGCATGGATAAATAAATTTGCGAGGTATTCGTTTCTGAGTATCCGACATGCTTCAAGCACTCATCAAAACGCCGTCCTTGGCCAAGCGTCTCTCTCATCTGTTCGAGATCTTTCTTTTGCGCATCGAATAAGTATTCTAAAAACTTCAACGCCTCATCCAAGCTAAACCCTTCCGCAAGTAAATGAGCCAGCTGAATCAGGAAACGACTTTGAACGGGCCCTTTCCACTTTTTAGATAATTTGATAGGTTTCGTAAGTTTTGTCCGTAATGTATCCCAATGCATAAGCCTTCCTCAATACCTTATTAAAAGGATGTACTCTTTCTTCATCTGCGCTGAATTGATTTGTTTTGAAGAAATGCGCCAACTTTTCATGCGTTTCGATTTCAAAAATGGTTCCTCGCTTTTCTCCATTTGTTAAATGATTACAATGAAGTTCGCATTCCTTACCGCATAGCGCGCAATACCGAGGGAGGAGGCGTTGTGAACAAATCGCGATAATGGTTTGTTCGAGCATTGTCTTACTAACCCCAAGTTCCAAGAGCCTTGCTACCACTCCATTACAGTCTTTTGCGTGAACTGTTGCTAGAATCAAGTGCCCCGTTAAGGCTGCACGAATCGCCATCTTTGCCGTCATTTCATCTCGGATTTCTCCAATCAGTAAAATATCTGGATGGTGACGCAAACAACTCTTAATGAGTAATTCATACGTAATTCCAGCCTTCTCATTAATCTCCGTCTGTAAAAACATCGGCTCATGGTACTCCACTGGATCTTCCATCGTAATCACTTGAAGCGTCTTTTCTCGCATACGAGCCCTGAGCAAAGCGTACATCGTACTCGTTTTCCCAGAACTGACTGGTCCGGAAAATAAAATCAAGCCACTCTTATAGCGTAGAAATTGTTGCAAGAGTGCCCAGTCCTTTGGAAAATACGTCATCGCACGAATCGATGCCTTTTCCTTTTTAGACCGATGCAAGAGCCGAATCACCATGGATTCCTTCTGCTTAAAATTCGTAATCACTGATAATCTCAGTTCAATCATCTGTTCCTTTGAAATCTCAAAGGTTAAGGAACCACTCTGCGGTCTTCGTCTCTCTCCTACATCCATTCCAGCTTGATACTTTAAGTACGAAATAAATTGCAAGGCACCTTCGTCTGAAATCTTTCTCAACTCTTTTAACCCATTGACATCTCTTAAATAAAATACATACTCCTCTCCAACCGGTAATAAATGAATATCATCTAATTGGTGCTTAGTAGCTTGTGTGAACACTTCCGTTGCTAATTCATTCATTTCCATTGTTCTTCCTCCACTCTTTGACTAGTCATAAAGAACTACGAGAAAAACTAAAAAAGAGTCTTTTGGACAACAAAAAAACGCTGAAGAAAATCTCTTCAACGTTTTGAGTGTATTATCTGATTTTTTTCAAGGTTCCTAACCCTACCCCAACTGCAGCTCCTACAGCATCCACAAAGACATCTTGGATGAGCGGTGTTCGTCCTGGAGTTACTCCTTGGTGGAATTCATCCGTCATGGCATACAGCACAGCGATAAAGAACGCTAGGAACTGTGGCCATCCTTTTTTACGAACGTGAACACTTAATCCTCTCGTCCATTGATATGCGATAAAGAAGTAAGCTAAGAAATGAGCAGCTTTACGAATGAAAAATTCGATGAACTGCGCATATCCTAAAGAAGGAATACTGATGGTTTGTCCTGCATATTCAAATTTAATTTTAGATAAAATTTCTGAAAAAGGTTGCATCGGTAGTCCTTTTTGAATCGTCGATACTAGTGACTGATCTTTATAAGGCATGCTTGAGCTAATAAAGATTAGGACCATAACTGCAATCGCCAGTGTAATCGCGATGGTTCCTCTCGTTTTCTTGGACATGAAACCTCTCCTTCCTTGTTAACTTTCTTTATTATGGTCAACTCTACAAGTTTAGTCAAGCGTCTTTCCTATTTCTTAAATTCCATAAAAAATAGATAAAAATGTATATTGACGCACTTTTATGAAAGCGTTACAATTAAAGAAAATAATACCTTTTGGGAGGGTATCAAAATGGAACGCCACACTCACGAATTAAGCTTATTGGTGAAACAAATTCAGCTGCTTGAGGAACAACAGCAGCGACAGAATTACTTCAACAATCTCTTCTCTCAGGATCCAAATCCATATAACCAGTCGTTTGAAGAGATTATCGAGTACTTACTCGGCACCTCTGAGTCCAACTTCTTAATGCATTACTTTGAAGATTTTCCACAAGCGCTGTCCTATGACCAGCAAAAGGAATTCCAGAAATTACGACGCTATTATTTGCGTCATCAAAACGCTATGCACTGTTTCAATAAACCATATTCTGAAGAATGTCACACGCTCACCTCTCTCTGGATTAAAGGCATGCGTGGCGACAGCATCATCGATTTATTTCCTCATCTCGATAGCCTGCGAGAATATTTCCACTTACATTATCAAAAACTTCTAGGTCAACCTACTGTCTCCTATAAAGACGTTTTAGGATTCACGTTCGGTCCACACATTACAGAGTTCTACTATACGCTCGTCAAAGAGAGCAAAGATTCTTTCTTGCGCCTTTACAACGACTATTTAGAGTCATTCCCACAAACTTATATTCCTGTGCACTATTTACATTTGTCTAAAGAAGAGACCCTGCTTGTTTTAGAGGAGCTCATTACTCTTGCGTCTTCTATTTTACCAAAACAAGACTTCTACATTAACTTTGGTCCAAATCCATTTCCTAGTCATTTCCATAATGAACATACCACTTACTTAAACTTGGGTGTATTCACTGATTTTATGACTGCGCTGCATCAATGCTTAAAGCAACTTGGCAAAGTCTTTCTTCAGGAATACACCCATTCTTTTGTGATTATGCAAAAATCTGAATTTGAACAGCTTCATTTACATCATTCTATTTTAGAATTTTGTACGTTGCTACCGATTTTATCCCAAACGATTGCGAAAGCCATTATTAAAACCATTTATCCAGATAAATTGAATGATGAGAAGTTTTTAAATCAAATCCAGGAAGAGTTGCTATATCACTATTTTAGAACGAATAAATTAAACACCAGCATCGAGAGCCCTCAGCCTTTGCAAGAAATTCTAAAATGCTACATCGAAATGGAAATTGAAGAAGACTGGTTTAACGGTGAATTTCCTTCCATTGATCTCTCACACGAATGGAAGGTCCGCTCCAATGATTACTTACATAAAGTACCATCAACTCATATGGACGGACTTCTTCGTCATATTCACTGGACAAACGGTGAACTTGGAAGTGCTTTTGGGAAATTAATCGGCCTCTTCTCCATCTTCTGTAGCGGTCTACCAAAAGAACCATATGACCATCCATTCTCCGAATTTCTCACTCACTTCTCTTCGGACCAGTTACGCAGATGGCATCCAACTTATGAATTAATCGAACGATTGCGAATGAATCCTGAATCGACGAAATGTTGCTGGGTATTCTTTAAACAAAAGCTGAATGAATTTAAATAAATCAAAATTATCATATATGATAATTATCTTTTATGATAATTACCATATTTGGTAATTGCAGAATGAAAAAGACCCTATCAACAAAAATTGCTGATGGGGTCTTTGGCTTATAATTTGGTAAATCGATCTGGTCGTTTTGTAGGAATTGTTGTAGCTCCGTGTTTTTGGAGCCATACAATATCGTACCAACGATTAAATTTGCATCCGCATTTCTTGAAGCGTCCGCATTCTTCAAAACCTAAATATTGATGGTAGTTTACACTATTCATCGTCAAAAACTCATCTTCCACTTCTGGAACGGCCACGCACGCATAGATGTTTTGGTACCCTAGCTCCAACAATTTTTCCTCTAAAGCGGCATATAACAATTTTCCATAGCCTTTTCTTTGGTGCTTTAAGCTAATATAAATACTCACTTCGCAAGACCAGTCAAAGGCGGCACGCGCTGAGAATCGTCCGGCATACGCATATCCGATCACTTCTCCGTCCTCTTCTAATACCAGATACGGAAAGTGCTCTAATGTTTTTTGGATACGCTCTTTGAACTCTTCCACACTTGGAACTACTTCTTCAAAAGTGATGGCTGTATTTTCTACATAGGGAGCGTAGATGGCTTGAATAGCAGTTGCATCTTCAAGGGTTGCGACTCTTAACAATACATTACTCATTGGCTGTTGAAAGTTCCACTGGAGGAACTGTAACTCCTTTTAATAGTTTATGAATCGGGCATTGGCGTTCTGCTTCTTCAAGAATTTCACGGGCTAATTCTTCTTCAAGCCCTGGCATCACAACGCGCACGGATGGATGGAATAAATACCCTTCCCCCTCAGTATCGAATGTCAAATCAATCTTAACTTCTACCTTGCTTGTATGTTCTAATTTTTTGCGTTTTTCTATAAATTCAATTGAAGCATTTAAGCAAGTAGCATAGGCTAATGCAAACAGTTGCTCGGGGTTCGTTCCCACGTCTGTACTTCTTGGCGAAGAAATCTGAACGCTAAAGTCTTTATCTCCATTTCCTTTAGTATAGGCTACCCCTGTTAGTCCATCTTCATTGACGGCTGTTGTTGTATATAGAATTTTTTCCATGCTCTCACCTCATGTCGTTTCTCTTTGTAGAATAGCATATTTAATGGATGAATGGCCAGCTTGAGAAATTGTAAAAATTACTACAAAGAACCCTACAATTTTCTTTTTTTAGTAGTATAATAAACGTGTAAAAGGAGGAATCTCTATGAAAAAATCAATCTCTTTAATACTAGTCGCATTAGTGTTAGCTGGCTGTTCATTTTTCCAAAAGAAACAAGAAACAACCACTCAAGCACAAACGACGACAACTCAAAGCACTACAACGACGAAACAAACAACGACAAGTACAACAGAAGCGCCAACGACGATTGTTGCAACAACTGCTGAAACGCAACATGTAACGGCACCTGTTCCAAAGACAGTCTCTACTGAAAAAGTAGCAGTTCCTGCCGAAGCACCTGCTCCTTCATCAATGGATATCCAAGCAATAAAACAAGGAGATTTCCGAAGTGTAGCCGGTACATGGAGAAACTCTGCAGGATGGGAATTCCATATCGATAAAGATGGAAACATTACTTCTGGAGGTAAAAAATTCAAAGTCGGTATTACCGAACAACAATACCAAGAAGGCATCCTTAACTGGATTATGGTTCCCGAAGGTAATGAAGATACATTTGTGGGTGGCGCAGTCTTCTCATTCATTCCTAAAAATGTAGAACTGACTTATGGCGTCATGTCTGGTGACAAAGACCAATCTGACATCTCTAAAGACCGTATTTATGGAACTCAAACCGTGACAGACGGTAAAACGATCAAAACAATGATGTATTATAAAGTCGATTAATCGATAGAACACTGTATTCAACGAATGGATGCAGTGTTTTTTTGAACATAGCAAAACGGATACCTCCTATTGGAAGTATCCGTTATTTGTTACGGTTCACTTATAAATAAGACTTCTAGCAATCGTCCTCTTAATTCGTCGTCTTCATGATGTAAGATATTCATGATTTCATTCGCATTTTTGGCATTCACTAATCGACGATATAAGTGATCTTTAGTGGCGTATGGAAGGTTCGCATTCTTGAGCACTTGGAAGAACGCTTCGTTTCGATTGACCGTTTGTTTTTCACCCACTGTAAACTCAACAGTCGCATTTTTATTTTCCAATTCAACGACAATGCCTTGGCTTCCTTGGACATGAATACGGTGAATTCTGTTTTCTGGAAGGATTCCTGAGTCCCCTTCAACAGATAATTGAACAGCACCCAACTTCCAATCAACAGATAATGTTGTGACACAACGAGCTCCATCTAAGTCTTCCACCATGTCGAATGAATGATGCGTTCCTGGGAAAACATACCAGTCGATAACTTCAGGTAAATCTACCCCCATCTTCACTCCAGTTCCATCTAGCGGAACAATCGCTCCTTCTTTAGCAAATACAGGAATGGATTCGATATCACGATAAATATCAAGCACTACATCACCTGTATACTCTCTTCCAGTGAAGAAGTCGTACCATTTACCTTCAGGGAACCACACTTGAACTTTAGCCGTTTGGTAATCTTTGTTCATTGGTTCTGTGATTGGAGCGACCATTAACTCGCTACCGAAGAAGTATTGATTTGGCACATGGTAACTTACCTCATTTTCTGGATAGAAATAGTACATCGGACTCACAAGTGGTACGCCCTCTTCATGCGTTGCCACATTCATTGTGTAAAGATATGGAATCAATTGATGTCTTAGACGTAAATAATGCTTCATGATTTCTTCTGTATTCTTCGTAAAGAACCATGGCTCCTTACTATTGAATGGACTTTGCGTACTATGAAGTCGTGTAATTGGACTAAAGATGCCATATTGTAACCAGCGAGTTTGTAATTCTTCGTCATAATAACCGAGCATATGTCCGCCAATATCATGACTCCACCAGCTATACCCGATGTTAGAAGCCGTCGCAGTGAAATAAGGTTGGAATTTAAGAGATTCCCAAGTCACAATAGAGTCACCAGAAAATCCAACTGGATAACGATGGCTTCCTGGTCCTGCATAACGGGATAAGATTAAACCGCCATCTGCCCTCTTACTATTGTCGACAAAATGATAATGGTTCAATAGCCACAATGGATCTTGTACTCCATGCGTTCCTTGTTGCCAATCAATCCACCAGAAATCAACACCTTGTTCTTCTAATGGATAATGTACATCTTTGAAGTATGCTTCTCTAAAACGTGGATTGGCAATGTCAAAAATTGCAGGTTCTTCACTTGCTGCATCTAATCCTAGACGTTTTGCAACAGCCGGATACGCATCTTCATACGCTCGAATGCCGTCAGCTGGATGGACGTTCAATGAGAGTTTTAATTTCTTATCATGCAGTCTCTTTAATAATTTTTCTGGCTCTGGAATGAGTTCCCGGTTCCAAGAATATCCTGTCCACCCACTACCGAAGCGTTCTGGAATCTTCGTGATATGCCAATCCATATCTAACACGCCAACTGCAAGCGGAACTTGTTCATCTTCGAAACGTTCAACGAGACTTAAATACTCATCAGCAGTATACGCCCAATAACGACTCCACCAGTTTCCTAAGGCATATCGTGGTAATAATGGAGTGGCACCTGTTAAATGATAGAAGTCTCTAATAGCTCCTCTATAGTCATGGCCATATGCAAAGAAGTAAAGGTCCACTTCACTTTCTTTTTTGATAAAGCCTTCTTTTTCATCACTGATAAACCCATTCGAATCATCTAAAACGGCATAACCACTTTTACTAATAATACCGTCTTCGAGTTCTGTTTCCCCATCCACTCGGTCAAGGGTACGAGTTGTTCCTTTTAAGGTTTCGATTGGTTCACCAAAGTGCCATCGACTTCCGTAAAGAGCGAATTGCCCCTTTAATTCAATAAATAGATTTTGATTATTGAATTCGCCTTTGTTATAGCGCAAACGGAAGAACTTCGTATTAATATCTAATTGTTCTGGTGTTTCTGTTACTTCTACCTCTACTTCACCAAAGTCTCTGTTTTGGATTAATTGCGTATGTCTATCTTCGAACTGCCCATTTTTTGAATATTCTAAACGAATGAGTTTATCCGTTAGAACGCTGATACGATAAAAATCTCCTTTAAAAATTTTCATCTTGTGTACCTCCATTGCTTAATTTATATGCCTTCTTAAACATTTTACTCGTTACTTTTACATTTAACAATGCCCAGATTGCAAATCCACCAAAAGTGAAAACATAAATTGCCGTCAATAATCTCTCCGGCGTATTCACACTCATGTATACCACTGCACAGTTAAATAGAATTAATAGAATGGCTCGTAACGGATCTAAAATACAAACAAAAAAGCTATTGATGACACTGTCTTTGAAACTATTTTCAAATAATCCGACATAGGGTAAGAGAATGACTATCCCTAGGATTACTAGCATTCCAAATGGCGCTAGCAGTAACAATCCATATCCATTCAAGAAGTTTGTATTCGAAAAAATACTGTAGTTCAAAAATAATAGAACTCCAAGTACCACAAGAGAGGCCCAAATAACAGTGGCTTGCTTAAAGTTGGATTTAAAAATACGAAAATAATGATAAACAATATCACTATCATCGTCCTTTAAAATCCGGTGCAGCATCGTGTTAAGAGATGTCACAGACGCCCCTATCGTCACAAGAGGAATGCTTGTAATGATAAATAATGTATTTAATAGAATTAAATTGGTGATGAGCGTTAATCCTCTAACGAGTGGCCCATCGATTTGAAATAGTTTTTTCATTGAAATCACCATACCTGTATGAGAAAAGGAAGCGAGAAAGATTTTTCTTCAATCTCGCTCCCTCTACTCATTTTAATTTAAACATTTCAGTTAGGGTATTAGTTAAAAATTTGATTATTGAACTTCTTTTTGATAACGGTCATATGCGTCTTGTTGAATCTTGATGAATTCATCCAATCCCATATTTTTAAGGTTTGTTAAGTAAGAATCCCATTCTTCTTCAATTCCGCCATCAACTACCCATTTAGAGGCTTGTTGTTTTACATAAGAATTGATACTTACGTAAATTGAAGCTAATTTGCTTAATTCTTCTTGAGAAAAGACTACATTAGGGTAAGCTGGTAAAGCATATTGTTTTAATTCTTGGTCCATCTTCAATTTCAAACCGTCACCTTGAGTTTGGTCGATTTCTACACGGCTGTTGATATCGTCGCTCACGTATTTAGGTCCGAAGTCACGAAGAGAATGAATCCAAGCATATTCGTCTGCAGACTTACCGTCTGTTGGAGGTAATACTGTATATTTGTCACCATTTTTTTCTGTAGCAATTCCAAATGAACCGTAGAAGGTTTGGATACTTGCATCATCAGTATAGAATTTATCGAACCATTGTAATAATTTAGCAGGGTTCTTCGCTTTCGTAGTGACTAACAATTCATTACGTCCATAGTTGTAGTGATCTGGGTCTGAAAAAACATAACCTTTTCCATCAGGGCCTTTTAACGCTGGTAAAGGAACATATTCGCTTGCGTGTAATCCAAATGTAGCATCAGCAGTCCAACCACTTGAAACCCCCACTCTAGATACTGATTTATCCATACGTTTTGCAGCACTCATAGATGAATCTTCAGTATAAATTTCAGGGTCGATTAACCCTTTCTTGTATGCTTCATGCATTGCTGCAATCCCTTGTTTGTAGCTTTCTTCTGTACGAAGATATACAGGTTTGCCATCTTTTACAGACATTTCATAAGTATTATCTGCACCTAAACGGTTGTCAAATGGAAGGATGTATGAGAATGTTGGGTCAAAGTTACCTGAACCAAATGGAATTTCGTCTGTTGCATCTCCATTACCGTTTGCGTCTTTATCTTTGAATTCTTGAAGTACTTTAACTAATTCTTCATAAGTTTCAGGTACTTTTAACCCTAAATTATCGAGCCATTTTTTATTGATGAATAATTGGTTTGCTACTGTTGGACGCATTGGTAACTTCTTAGGAAGACTATAAATATGTCCATCAGGAGATGTAATCATCGCTTTTAGTTTTGGTTCTTTTTCCATTGCCTTTGTTAAATTAGGCATGTTTTCTTTAATTAAATCTTCTAGAGGAATAAATAAAGATTGGTTTTGAGAAATTTCAGCATCATTAAATGCGTTTGATCCTAAGAATGCATCAGGTAGGTCACCACTAGCAATTAAAACAGATTTTTTATCTGTCCAGTCTGCTGCTATCAGCGTATCCCAGCTGATTTCAATACCTGCTTCTTTTGCAGAATCATCGATAAAACCTTTTTGGTACTCATCGCCCCAGTCCGACCATCGAACCGTTGTGATTTTGAAATTCGTTTGATCTGCATTTTCGTCACTCGACTTTGTTGTTGAATTTGAGCAAGCTGCTAGTCCAGTCAGTGTAGCTGCTGCCAAAAACAAATATTTCATTTTGTTGATTTTCATAATATCTCTCCTATTCTTTTAGTGCGCCAATCATGACACCCTGATTGAAATATTTTTGGACAAATGGATAAAGCAACATAATCGGAGCCGTTGAAATTACAATCGCTGCGTATTTCATCATATCGGCTTTAATCCGAAGGTCTGATGCAAGTTCCCCTGTTGCCTGAGATTGCATCATTTGGTTACTAATGAGTAATCGTCTTAAGATTAATTGCAATGGTTGCAAGTTTTCTTTCGTTAAGTAAATCAAAGCGTTGAACCAAGAGTTCCAAATACCAACTGCTGTCCATAAACCAATTACTGCAATAATGGCTTTTGATAAAGGAACAACGATCTTGAAGAAATAACGAATCGTTCCGCATCCGTCAATCTGTGCTGCTTCCCACAATCCTTCTGGGATACTGTTATTGAAGAATGTTCTTGCAACGATGATGTTGTATGAAGATACTGCAAATGGAACGACCATTACCCAGAATGTATCGACAAGTCCGACACTCTTCACTGTTAAGTAAATTGGAATCAATCCACCTGAAACAAACATTGGAACAATAATGAGAATGCTGACCCATTTTTTTCCAAGTAGGTCGCGTCTAGATAATGCGTATCCAGCAGGGATATTGATGAGTAGTGCAAATAAAGTACCGACTACTGTATATAAAATCGTGTTGAGATAACTTCTTAAGAACAGTGGTTGTTCAATTAATCGAAGGTATCCGTCTAATTTCCATTCGTGGGGAATGAACCAAACTTTACCATTGGCGACATCAGAAGGATTACTAAAGGAAGCAATCACAACGAACCACAATGGGTATACGATTAATAATATTAACAAGATTGCAAAACCGTAGATTACTACGTCAAAAAACAAATCTGATTTTGATTTTCTTGAAATCTTAAATCGTTTCACGGTAAGACCACCCTCCTTTTAAAATAGTCCTGTTTTGGTATATCGTTTAGAGAACCAATTGACAGATAAAAGAATGATTAAGTTGACTACAGTATTGAATAATCCGATTGCTGTAGAGTAACTGTATTGGAAGTTAAGCATCCCAACTTTATATACGTAAGTCGAAATCACCTCACTTCCAGCTAGGTTCAATGGATTTTGTAATAGTAATACTTTTTCAAAACCGATACTTAATAAACTACCGGCTCTTAAAATCAAGAGAATCATTGCTGTTGGTAAAAGTAATGGTAAATCGATGTTAAGAATCTTTTGGATACGAGAAGCTCCGTCCATCGTAGCAGCCTCGTAATACGTTGGGTCAATGGCTGATAAAGCTGCTAAGTAAATAATGCTATCCCAACCGATATGTTGCCAAACATCACTCCAAACATAAACACCAGCAAAACTATCTGGTTTTGATAATAAGTTTGGCATTGTCCAACCAAGAGACTTAAAGATATTGGCAATCAACCCACTATTTGGTGATAAGAATAAAATAATCATCCCACACATTACCATTGTTGAAATAAAGTGTGGTAAATAAGTCGTTACTTGGAAGAACTTTTTGAATTTCCCTGTTCTTAATTGGTTACATAAGAGCGCTAGTAAGATTGGTAATGGAAATCCAACGAGAATGCTATAGATTGAAATCTTTAATGTGTTCATCATCGTTGTTCCGAATTGAACCGAATTAAAGAATTGGGTGAAATGTTTAAACCCTACCCACGGGCTATTTAGAATTCCGTTTGCCGGTGAGTAATCTTTAAAAGCAATCACAAGTCCTAACATTGGGATATATGCAAATATTATAAGTAAAATAATCGAAGGAAATAGGAGCACATATAAAGGAATGTTGCTTTTTATCTTTCTTTTTTGTAATGGGGTTAACTCTTTCATAATTTCCCTCCTGTTTCAAATTCCTGTTATTATTCTATAAAATAAAACGCTTTCTTTATATCACTTTTTCGATTAGAAGTATTCACTATTCAGACAATATTGCTAAATTTATATCACTTTTCCGACATCTTCTGAATTCATATCGTTTTTTGACAACTTTTGTGATAGTGTTATACTTGAGAAGCGAGGTAAAAGTTATGAAACTACATAGTATTCTATCTAAAAGACATTCTTTTAAATTTTTCTTTCAAGTATTATTAGTCCTTCTTATCCTTATTACAGTGATCAGTCTCTTTGTCAGCAATGCCACAAGAGATTTTATAAAGAATCAAAATATTCAACAATTGACGAGCTCTATTGAGATTTACGCCAATGGACTGAATGATGAAATGCGTTCCGTTGAACGCTTTTTATATTCAACGGTCACTCACGATGAGGGCTTAGATGAACTGAATGAACCACAAAGTTATACGGACTATGAGAAAATCGTCAAGAAGGTTCAAACCACCTTCAATGATTACGAATACCAACACGAAACACGTATGTCTTTTTTGGTGGCTACAGAAGGAACGCATCATTTTCTGAGTGCATCCACTCTCTATATTCCCTATCAAGATTACTTATATTTAAAAAATAATATCAATTCATTCAGAAATAATACGGACGACCGTAAATGGCAAGCGATTAACATTAATGATACGGAATATTTGATTAAAGTCGTTCATTATAAAGAAAAAACGATTATGGCGGTAATTTCAGCTGATGACATCCTAATGCCTCTTCGGAAACTCAATATCGGAAAGAATGGACAACTTTCATTGAAAGAACCGAAAAACTTGTCGGATTCCACTCACTTAATTGAAGCCTATAGCGAACGAACGCAACTACCTTTTGACATTTATGTAGCGGTTGACTACACAGATGTATTTAAGAGTATCATTCTTTTTGAAGTCTTTATCGCCATTGTTCCAATTCTCATTGCGATAGCTTCTCTCGTGTTGATTATTTTCATTCGAAACAGGATGTTGAACCCAATCACTCGTTTAACTGAGCGTCTTTCACGCATCGACGAAACAACATCGCTATACGACATTGCTTCTTCTGAAGGGATTTTGGAAATCGATACGGCTAATGATAAATTGAGCCAAGTACTTTTTGATATGCAAGAGTTAAAAATTCGTGAATATCACGCTCAATTAGAATTAAAAAAAGTCGAACTCAACTACTTAAAGAGTCAAATTCGACCTCACTTTTATTTGAACATGCTCTCCATGATTCATAGCATGCTTCAGATGGAGAATTATAAACAAATTGAAGAGTTAACGATTTTAACATCCGACTACTTACGATATCTCTTTATGGTGGACCAAGACTTCTCACCACTCGAGAAAGAAATCCAACATATTAAGGACTACTTGGAAATCCAACGCATTCGATACGGTGATAATATCCATTTCGCACTAGAGTTTGACAGCGAACTCCATCATGCGTTAGTGCCATCTCTATTACTACAAACCTTTGTTGAAAATACCATTAAGCATGGCTTCTCCTTCCAAGACGGAATTACCATTGACCTTTCTCTTCAAAAAAGAATGGTTGATGAGAAACCTTATATTGAAATATGTATTAAAGATGATGGCCCTGGATTCTCGACTGAAATTCTAAACAAACTTGAAAAGATGGAATCATTAATGTCTGAAGACGGCCACCATATTGGGATTACAAATGCGATTGAACGACTCAATCTTTTATATCCAAATGATTATACGATTACGTTTGAAAATAACGACACAGGTGGTGCTAGAATTGACATTCTAGTTCCATATAAAGAGTTGAAAGGAGATTCTAATGAATATACTACTCGTTGATGACGACCGTTTTATCATTGAAGCGTTACGTGAAAAAATCCATTGGGAACGACTCAAAATCGACAACGTATACGCAGCCAATAGCCTCACTCAGGCTCAAGCAATCATTAAAGAAAATCCTATTCATCTAATGATTAGCGACATTGAAATGCCTCAAGGAAGTGGACTTGAACTGCTCTCTTGGGTAAGAAACGAAAACTACGACATCAAAACCATCTTTTTAACCAATTATGCTGATTTCAACTACGCACAAAAAGCGATTGAATTGCAAAGTTTTGAATACTACTTAAAACCAATTAACTTTGAAAAGTTAGAATTTATTATTCAAAAGGCACTCGATAAGATTACAGAACAACGCCCTGCAGTGCCTCTTGAATCATCCTTCCAAACCGAGAATAATTTCTGGTTTGAATATTTAAGAAAACCACGCAACCACCGTCTGGAAGAACTTAAAACTGAACTGCAAAGACGTCAATTGAATTTAAAAGATCATCAGTATTTCCTAACGGGTGTGATTACATTGCACATTAATGAAGCAGATTACGCCCCAGAAATTCCGTCATGGACCTCTCAATTAAGAAAGGTATTCCAAGCTTTTTCTAATGAGATGTATCAACTAGCAAGCTTGTTTAAGATGGAAGGTCTTGTCGATCATTACGTTTGCCTTTTTAGAGTGGACAATTCTATCAATAGTGAAGCATTCGCCAGAAAAATCCAACAAGAGATTCAAGATAAGTTGCATCACAATTCTATCATTACGTTCACAAATTGCTTCGAATGCACGAACATTTTGACAGACGTAAAAGAACTCTACGCAGCAACAGGACAACAAGTTCCTTATTGGAATACGATTATTCCAGTTTCTTCTGACATTGAAGCTTTACAGAAAAAAGAAGTTGCCATCAACTCTATCACCTTCTCGGATTCATTAGACGAATCTGAATTAGCAAAGAGTCTTTCAGACTATATTTCAAACGGAATGATTCCAAAGGCCACCTTGCAAAAGCTTCATTTGGACTGGACTCAACAAATTGGGATTTACTTAGATCAAAATGGGATTTCAGCGCATAAGCTATTCCAAAATGCCCAGCATGATTTCCTATTCCAAAGAAAATTTCATTCGATTGAGTCTTTTGAAGAATACTTCAATTACTATTGGTCACGTGCACGCAATTACGTCACCGATACCGAAAATCAAAAAAATAGTATTCAACGGATCATCGAATATATCGATCATCACTACAAAGAAGACTTAAGTCGAACGATTTTAGCCGATATGGTATATCTCAGTGCGGATCACCTCGCTCGAATCTTTAAGAAAGAAACCGGCGAAACACTGGTCAAATATATTACAGACAAACGCATCAATGCTGCTAAAGAATTACTATCTGATACGAAGACGCCTATTGCACAAGTAGCCTCTGAAGTCGGATATGACAATTACTCTTACTTCACGAAAATCTTTAAAGAAAAGACAGGGTTCTCTCCAGGAGACTACAGAAAACATCATGCAAGTTAACTAAAAAAGAGCTAGTTCGAATGAACTAGCTCTTTTTCATGTTAGTTTTCTCTTTTTTTCACTTTACCGTTCCATGCTTCGAAGCCATGTTTTAAAATGTAAATATTTGTATATCCATTTTTCTTAAGACGGTAAGCGCAACGACCAGCGATTGACACGCCTTCTTCATATAAATAGATTGGTTGGTCTTTACGTAATTCCCTGAAACGTTCTTTAAATTGTGAATAAGGAATGTTACGAGCTCCTAAAATATGAGCTGCTTTGAATTCGTCTTTTTCACGCACATCGATTAATTGTCCGTGACGTAAATCCTTTCCGAACTCTTCAGCACTAACCACTTTAGCAGAAGATTGACGCATCCAAACTAATACAAATAAGTAAATTCCGTAGGCCATAAATAACGCCCAAATAATATACCACATGAGACTAAACCCCTTCAAAAATAATTTTAATCAGACAAGAGCTATTGTATCATGTTTCTTCTAATCTTTCAAAAGCACTAAAGAAGCTGCTCCAATGACTCCTGCATCGTTCCCAAGTTCTGCTAAACGTAAATGTGTTGTTTCGCGAACTTGTGGGAATACTAATTGTTCATATTCTTTACGAACGCCTTCTAACAAGAATTCTCCTGCTGCGCTCACTCCACCACCGATAACGATGAAGGACGGATTCAACATATTCGCAACATGTGAACATGCAATTCCTAAGTATTTTGAGAAATGACGAAGGACGATTACAGCGAGTGGATCGTCTTGTTTGGCTAAATCGAATACATCTTTAGCACTCACATCTTGTCCATCATCGATTCTTGCTTTCAATTCTGAATCTCCTGCATATTCGTCGGCATAACGACGTGCTAAATTCACAATTCCTGTTGCACTCGCGACCGTTTCAAGACAGCCTTTTTTACCGCAAGTACAGGCAAATGGTCTATCACTGAAATCAACCGTAATATGTCCCAGTTCTCCACCAGCACCCGCTACACCGTGAATAAGACGGTTTTCGGCGATAATTCCACCACCAACACCTGTCCCAAGTGTAAAGAACGTTACGTCTGGTTGGTCTCCACCAGCACCCATCCATTTTTCACCTAAAGCAGCTACGTTAGCATCATTATCAATGAAGAAAGGAATTCCTAGTGCACCTTCGATTTTTTCTTTCAATGGTTGTAATGTTTTCCAGTTTAAGTTGTAAGCACCAATGACTGTACCATTCTCTCTATCAACAACCCCTGGAGAACCCATTCCAATTCCTGCAAAGTTTTCGCTCGTTAATTCTAACAAGTCTAAACGATGACGAATCGAGTCGATAATGTCGTCTACAATATGACTTCCTTCATCAAGAATATTTGTTGGAATCGACCATTTTTGTTGAATTTCACCTTCTAGTGTAATAATCGCAAATTTGATGGAAGTTCCACCTAAATCAATACCAATAATTTTCTTTTCCATTGTATTCACTCCATGAAACTTTGTATATGCTTACATTATAACAGCATTACCCTTTCATTCCTAGTGTAAATAGTAAAAATGCTACGACAATATATGCCACAATTCCGGCAATGCGTGAAGCAGGTTTTGAAAGTCTGTCCCCTCTAAAGCTTATCGCCATCATCACTAAGTATCCACCAACGAGCCCTCCTAAGTGACCATAGTTATCTACAGCTGGATTGATAAATCCAAGAACAATATTGATAATAAGAAGTCCAGCATATTGCACTCCCATTTGTTGGAAAGAACGAATGTACCCATGTCTTCTTGATAAATAGACCACAGCACCCATCAGTCCAAAGAGTGCCGTACTTGCCCCTGCTGAAATGCTTGAAGAAAAGGCGAAACTTGCAAGATTCCCCATAATTCCTGATAACAGGTACACCGCAAGGAATCTCCAGTGACCAATTTCGTACTCCATCTGACGACCAATCATGTATAAGAATACGCTATTAAACAAAATATGTTCCAGTCCAATATGTAAGAAAATTGGTGTTAGGAAACGATAATATTCATGTTGATGAATGATGTACGGATTGAATTTCGCACCGAAGTTAACAAGAACTTGTCCATTCGTGCTACCTCCCGCTAGCGTCATCACGATAAACAGCGCTGCTTGAATTGCAAGAAATAAATAAGTGAAACTAAAATTCTCATTGAAATTTCTCTTCCACCGTTCTAATTTCCAAGGGTTAATCTTAAACATCTCTAACCACTCCTTCACTCGTAATAATTGTTGAAATTTGGATATCTGTATCAAATACTGGCCAATCAACAACAGACGTCACCTGCGTCGTATATGCCACTGATAAAATGCGATAATCTTCCACGTGTTGTAAGGTTCTATCATAATATCCGCCCCCAAAGCCGAGACGGTCCCCTTTTGTACTATAAAGTAGTCCCGGAACGATAACTAAGTCTATTTCTTTTGCTTCAAAAATCGGATGCGCACTATCAATCACAGGCTCTAGCGCTCCAAAAGCAGAACGCTTAAAGGTTGTTTGTTCATTCCACTCCACAAACACCAAAGTCTTATCTGGCATTGTCACAGGAACAAACAGCTGTTTTCCTACAAGTCTTGCCTCTTGAACAATTAAGTCTAATTGGAATTCGAATCGCATTGGCATTGTGATTGCTACTGTCTTTGCTTCAATCCATTGCGGCATTCCTTTGAGCCATTCCACTACTCGTTTTTCTTCTGCTCGTCGTTTTCCAGGAGTCATTTCCTCTAGTTCTCTTTTTTGAATCGCACGCTTCAAGTTTTTCACTTCTTTTTGATACGTTTCGAACAGTTCATTAAATAACTTCAAGAATTCAAGTTCGACCGCTCGCATGCTTCTTTCTTCCAAAATTGGTCTACTTAACAACGGTACCTTTTCCATCATCGGTTCATCCGTTAAAATGATTGGCAATTCATTCGAGAGCATTTCATGATCAATCGCCCACACTTTTGCCCATTCCTTCTCTTCTAAATGTTGCAAGAAGAATTTCTCTTTAATCACTTCGAATAAGTTGTTTTCCATGACTTCGTACTCTGGCAATTGATTCTTCACAGGACGAATTAAATCAGCGATATAGGCTTCGGTTGCATCATGCAGCAAACAAGCAAGGATCGTTCCTGTTTGGTATCCCCTAGCAATGGCTTCTTGTGCACAGTTAATGCTATGTAATCCTACTGAATAAAAGAAACGTAGATGTCCGTTTCCTCGACACATCATACTTAAAGCATGCGCAATATCTTCAATGGCAACATTGTCTGGAACCATTTCAAGCGGATTAAATACGCGCCCTGTATATGTATTCATCAATAATTTTTTGTCTTCCATATATTCCTCCACGGTTGATGTCAGTTTATTTTATCACTGAATCTACGCGTTTTAAAAGGATTTAGGCATTTCTTAAAGATTCTCTTTCTCAACATAAAGAAAGATTCCTTCGAATCCTCACGGATGTCTTCATAATAGCTGTAACGTTGCACCGGTTCGAGCCTAAGTCTCTCACCTTTAAAGCCTCAAAGGAGGTGTACGAAATGATTTCTAACACCTCCTAATTCGCATTTAATGCGTAACACGTTACTGCTATTATAGAATCCGTAAGCTTCTCCGGAATCTTATCTTTCTAAGGTTGATTCTAAATAAAAACACAGACCAGCAGAAATGCCAATCTGTGTCTTCTAAAATTTTTATTGTGCGTATTTATCGCGGTACAATTCGATGAGCTCTTGCGCTAATAACTGTACGATTTCTGTTGAAGCCATTTGGTCTTCGGCATGCATAAACAGTAATGAAAATTCTGTTTTTTCTCCGCTCGCTTCTTTTTGAATCAGCTGTGCGTGAATTTTATGTGCCTCAACAAAGGCTTCTTCTGCTTCCACAAATTTTGCTTTCGCATCTTCAAATAACCCTTTTTTAGCTGCTTGAATCGCTTCTACAAAGCAAGATTTTGCTGCACCACTATTGGCAATCAGCTGGAAACAGATGAGTTCCATTTCTTCTGTCATATTATTCTCCTATTAATGCTAAGGCTTGATCTAATACTTTAGGACCGTTCATCATTCCATAATCACGCATATCAATCGCATCGACTGGAATATCTCCTGCGATTTCTTTTACTGCTGGTAACTCATAACGAATTTGTGGTCCAATGAGAATAACGTCTGCTTCATGGATATTTTTTTTCGCTTCTGTAATGGATTTTGCTTCGATTGAAACATCAATCCCGCGTTCAGTCGCACTTTGTTGCATCTTTTTAACGAGCATGCTTGTCGACATTCCCGCATTACATACTAATAAAATTTGTTTCATAATCTTAACCTTCCATTTCTTGTTCAACAACTTTGTCATTAACTTTGATAAATGGAATGTATAGAAGAACTCCAAGTGCAAAGATAACTAATTGAACTAACACTGCTCTGAAGTCCCCTGCTGTTGCTAACCAAGCATTTAAGAATACTGGTGTCGTCCAAGGAACTTGTACAAATGCTGGGCTCATGAAGCCTGCAACTGTTGCTAAGTAGCTGATTAAAATACCAATAGCTGGAGTTAAGATAAATGGAATCGCTAATGAAATGTTATAAACGATTGGGTAACCGAATAATACTGGTTCATTGATATTGAAGAGTCCAGGTCCAAATGATAATTTAGCCACGTTTTTAGAAGCAGCGTTACGGCTTACTAAGAATGTTGCCACTAATAAGCATAATGTAGATCCACTACCACCCATTAAAGCAAATGTTTGTACTTGTGATAAGTTGATGATGTGTGGAATCGCTTGTCCATTGTTTGCTGCAGTGATGTTTTCTGTAATGTTAATTAATAGTAATGGTTCTAGAATTGCACTGTAAATAACTGCTTGGTGAATACCAAATAGCCATAACATATTTCCTAGAGAGTAAATAATGATTACCCCGATTAAGCTTGTACCAATATGACGAATTGGTTCTTGGATGAAGACTGTAATAATTGAGATTAAGTTTGTTCCAAACATATTGAATAATAATGCTGAAACGACACCGAATAATGAGATAACAGTCATTACTGGAAGTAATACACTGAATGATTTACCAACTGCAGGTGGAATGTTGTCACCAAGGTTAATTTGTAATGCTTTAATGTTTGATAACTTGATGAATAATTCTGTTGCAAGAATCGCTACGATAACCCCAGCGAACATTGCACCCGTACCTGTGTTGTTAAATGAAAGAACACCTGAAATATTCACGGCATCTTTTACTCCATCAGGAACGACAGAAATTGTATTTGGCATCATAACAATTAAAGAAACTAATGATAGCATTGATGCTGCCAATGGGTTTTCGAAATCTCTGTTTTTCGCTAAGAAATAACCAACCATTACGGCAATAATAAGACCTGAGATACTTAAAGTACCGTTTACAATTGTAATTCCCCAATATTGGAATTTTGTTAATGTATCTCCTTGGAAAATCCACTTAAATACTGTATTGTTCAAAAGAACAATTAACCCTGCCAAAATATATAATGGCATTACTGTTGCGAATGCATCTCTGAGGGTTTTTAAATGAATTTGGTTCCCCAACCTACCTGCAAACGCGGCAAATTTATCAATAAATTTTGAGTTTTTCATCTGAATATCTCCTCTCTTTATTCCTCAATTTTTATTTCAAAACCGTTATTGTCGCTAACTTTACGATACCATCTTCCACTACTCTTGATGGTTCTCTTTTGCGTTTCTAAATCTACAGAAATAAATCCGTAACGATTCTTATACGCATTATTCCAAGACCAGCAATCAAAAGCAGTCCATGTATGATATCCAAAACAACGACTACCTTCTTCAATCGCTTGATGTAACCAAATGAGATGCTCTTCGTAAAATTCAATACGATATACATCATCAATGACTCCATTTTCTCCAATAAAGCGGCCTTCGTTTTCGACACCCATTCCGTTCTCACTAATGAACCATGGGATATTGCCATATTCTTCCTTCACAATCATTGCAATGTCATAAATGGCTTTCGGGAAGATTTCCCATCCACGATATGGATTCATGCGACGTTCAGGCCATTCATACTCTTTGAAGTATTGGTCTGGCATCCAAGGAGTTTTATACTCCTCAGGATGTGGTTGTGCCTGAACACGTTTTGGATGATAGTAATTCACACCAAGAAAATCGACCGTATTTTCTCGAATCAGCTGCAATTCCTCTTTAGTATGACTCCATAACACGCCGTCCTCCTCTAGTCGTTTCACCAACGTTTCAGGGAATGTTCCTTTCACCGCTGGATTCAAGAAGACTCTGTTAAAGAAATCATCTGTAAATTGACTTGCTGCTAAATCTTCTGGAGAATCACTTCTTGGGTAAGCAGGTGTTAAGTTTAAAATAATCCCAATCTTGCCATCCAGTTCCAATGTCCGATATAGCGCAATCACTTTGGCACTTGCAAGATTTATATTATAAATCACTTGAACAGCTTCTTTCCCTTTCCCTTTTAGGTTTGGATAATGGAATGCATATAAGTATCCTGCTTCTGGAATGACCATCGGCTCATTGAAAGTTGTCCAGTATTGAATCTTATCGCCAAAGCACTCAAAAGCAGTTTTTGCAAACTTCACGAATAAGTCCACGACATGTTTACTTTCCCAACCGCCATATTTTTGAAGTAATTCAACTGGCATATCGAAATGATGTAAATTCAACACAAGCTCAATATCGTTTTTCTTTGCTTCTTCAATAACTGAATTGTAAAACTCCACAGCCTTCGGATCAGCTTCACCCGTTTCGAAGTCCTTAATCAAACGGCTCCATTGAATCGAAGTCCGGAATGAATTAAATCCAATCTCCTTCATCAAACGAAAATCTTCAGGATACGTATGATAAAAATCACTCGCCACATCTGGTCCGACACCATTAAAGAAAGCTTCTGGAGCTGTTCTAAACCAATAATCCATCACATTTTCATACGCCTTGTCAAATTGACCTTCAGTCTGCGGTCCACTCGAAGCAGCACCCCACCAGAACCCTTGAGGGAATCTCAATTGTTTCTTCATAATTAACCTCCTTTCTGTAAGCTCTTTCACGTATAGTATATCACAATTTATTTATTTGTCTAGACAATTTATGAAAATAGTATTCAAAATATCGTTTTTGCCTATTCATACTACATTTGTTATAATGTAGCTAGTTTAGAGAAAGGATGGCATTCGATGAGCGTAAAGTATTTACAGATTTATCATGCGATTCGTGAAAAGATTTTAAGTAACGAATACGCCATTAACCAACAATTACCCGATGAAATTACATTAACGAAAGAATTTAATAGCAGTCGAATGACGGTCAAAAAAGCACTAGACTTGCTCGTTTCTGAAGGACTCATCTTCAGAAAACGCGGCCAAGGTACCTTTGTCCTCTCTCGCGGTACGTCGAAGCGAAAACTCATCGTTCCAGAACGAGATATTAAAGGACTAACGAAAATTTCTGAGGATACACACTCTACCGTTGAATCAAAAATCATTCATTTTACATTAGAGTTTGCTTCTGAATTCCTTGCAGAAAAATTACAAGTACCGCTGCAAAGTCCTGTTTATAATATTCATCGCCTTCGCATCATCGACGGTAAACCGTATGTATTAGAACAAACGTATATGAGTACAAGCGTGATTCCAGGGATTACCGAAGAAGTTCTATTAAAGTCTATTTATCAATATATTGAAGGTCCACTAGGTTTACGCATTGCAAGCGCAACAAAAATTTTGCGTGCAGCACCAAGCTCCGAAGATGAGCAAAACTACTTACAATTACTTCCAACAGAACCTGTCTTTGAAGTAGAACAAGTGGCCTATTTGGATAATGGAACTCCATTTGAATACTCGATTAGCCGTCACAGATACGATCTATTTGAATTCAATTCATTTGCACTAAGACATTCATCATAGGAGGCACATTATGACAAAACCAATCTTTTTAAATGCCGTACTGCAAGAGAAAATCTGGGGTGGAACAAAATTGCATTCGCTCTTTAACTTCACTCTTCCTTCTGACAAGACCGGGGAAGCGTGGATTATTAGCGCGCATCCCAATGGCATTTCAACCATCAAAAGCCCTGCAGAATATGCAGGACTAGGGTTAGATGAACTCTATAAAACACATCCAGAACTCTTTAATGGACAACAATTGGCAAGTTTCCCTCTTCTTATTAAGTTACTAGATGCTAGTGATGACTTATCCATTCAAGTGCATCCTGATGACGAATATGCGCTAGAACATGAAGGCGAATATGGGAAAAATGAATGCTGGTACGTGGTTCAAGCAGAGCCAGGTGCAAAAATTGTATACGGACATACGGCGATGACTCCTGAAGAATTTGCAGAGAAAATCGACAATGAAGCTTGGAGCGACCTATTTACCGAAGTTCCTGTTAAAGCTGGGGACTTCTTCGATGTTCCAAGTGGGACGATTCACGCAATTGGTGGCGGTATTGTGATTCTTGAAACGCAGCAAAATTCAGATACGACTTACCGCGTCTATGACTACAACCGCACCGACGATGCTGGAAATCCTCGTCCACTGCATATCCAACAAACAAAAGACGTAACGACAATCCCGCACAGTGTCCCAACGACGAATCGGCAAGTAGTGACAACGGAGACTGGAACAAGAACGACATTTGTAGAAAACAAGTTCTTCACAGTTTGGAAATACGATATCGATGGTGATTACAGCGATGCACTCTCTTCTACTTATCACCTTGTAACGGTGTTAGACGGAAAAGGAACGCTCACCGTCGATGGAACAACATACCCCATCGAAAAAGCAGATTCCTTTATTCTTCCTTCAGGAACACCAACACTGTCAATTAATGGGTCTGTTCAACTGATTGTCTCTCAGTCGAATCAATAACAGTAAATGCAAAAAGGCCAGCAAGGAAATCCTTGCTGACCTTTATTTTTAGGTTCTATAATTTTTAGGGTTGATGGGAATTTTCCACCAACCCTATTTTAGTGTA
>ENA-OWLZ01000009-OWLZ01000009.1-metagenome-genome-assembly--contig:-NODE-9-length-51932-cov-10.708792_pt1 | contig 51932 bp, 47 predicted proteins | sample MGYA00245341_ERZ651117 | MGnify/ENA primary metagenome ERZ651117 (study PRJEB26857, sample SAMEA4031763) | metagenome | biome: human; feature: oral; material: saliva | place: Philippines | collected 2014 | study... | reverse complement strand
CCCTCTTGTTTTCTCAACAATAGTATACTTATTTTTCTTGTATTGTGCGAGCCAGCTAGAAAGCATACCATAATTTGGAAGAGCATATTCAAGAGAAACTCTCTTTTGAGACCATCCATCGAGTAAGACTTTATCAATTATTTCCTGTTTTAATGCTGGAGAGTAATGGTTATTTCTGCCTTTTTTTACTATTTCTAATCCATAGCGATCAATCAATTTAATCATGTATTTAAGATTTGACTTCTGTATACTATACATATCTGTAAGTTGTGAATAGCTAAATCCTTGTTTTCTAAGTTCATAAATTTGAACTTTATCCTCATAAGTTAATTTCATAATAAAAACACCCCAAAAGTTAGATTTTCTGTCTAACTTTTGGGGTGCACTACACTTGTCATGGGTTTTTATTTTGGTTTATGAATAAGCTAAAAGGCCATTCTCATAGTGAGAATGGCCTTTTCATTTGAACTATTGATTACGAGTTTCTTGAGTCGTTTGTTCATTATTATTGTTGTTGTTATTGTTTTGCTGACGATTGTTTTGTTGCTGGTTTTGCTGTGTTGTACGTTCTTCACTTGTTGTTGGTTGCTCTAGTTGGAACTCGTTTGTAATTGGATCCGAACTATTCTTACCAACAGTCACAACAAGAGTAACAGAAACGCTTGGTCCACTAATATTTTGGAAGGTTACAGAATTTCCAGAAACAGTTTGTGATTGACCGTTAGCAGTAACTTTAAATTGTGGTTTATCTTTAGAATCTGTTTGATATTTATCCCATGTTACAGTTAGAGTCTTTTTAGCTTTATCATATGTTGCTTTTAAGCCTGTAGGAGCATCAATCGTTGTACCATAGTTGGTCGATTGTTGAGTAGGGACGTGACCTTTAACAAATAATTCTGTAGCAATCATATTGGCTGGGGTTCTAGGGCCAGGTAAGCTTAATGGGTCAGAGCCGATTTCGATTTGTTGTTTAACAACACTATCTGGTTGTACCCAATCATCTCCGCTAGAAGATTCCGCCATATATTGCATTAAGTAGTAATAAATGAGTCTCGAATATTCTTGTTCAGTAGTATCTACACCGCCGCCTTGTTCATATGGATTATCGTAACCAGTCCATGCGGAAATTGTATAGTCGGTAGAATATCCGATAAACCATGAGTCTGGGATGATATCTTCATAATCACTAGCTCCCATTGCACGTTTTTGCTCAACTGTGTAGTTAGATGAACCAGTTTTGGCAGCTGTAGGTAATCCTGGAATAGCTGCCTGAGTTGCGAAACCATATTTGAATGAATCTTTAAGGACGTCAGTAATCATATATGCAGTTGAATCTTTCATCGCTTGTTTTTGTTCAGGTTTAAATTCAGTTACTTGACCATCACGAGTTGTGACTTTCGTTACCGTATATGGTTTTGAATAAGTACCGTAATTACCAAATGTGGCATAGGCAGCAGCCATCTTAATTGGTGAAATATCTGCACCAATTGAGTTACTCTCTACTAAATAGTCTTGACCATCATTTTTAATTTGAATATCTAGATTGTTCAAGAATGACTTGATATTTGTTTCACCAACAGCTCTAAAGGTCTGGAGAGCTGTTGTATTTCTTGAGTAAACGAGGGCAGTACGTAATGTCATTGCACCTTTGTAACTGAAATCCCAGTTATTTAACTCGACACCGTTTGAATAAGTAGTTCTTTGATCCATGATGGTTTGACCAGTAGAATAATTTAAGTATTCGATAGCAGGACCATAGGCGATAACCGGTTTGATGGTTGAACCGGTACTACGTGAATTGTCTGTTGCTCGGTTATAGCCTAGTAGTGTAGTTTGTTTACGGCCACCATTTACGGCGCGAACGGCACCAGTTTTTGTATCGAGCATAACAACAGCATTTTGAATTTTATCATTCACATATTGAATGTAATCATTTGTATTTACGATATCGTATAAACGTTGCTGTGCTTTTGAGTCAATCGTTGTTTCAATTGTAAGTCCATCATTATAAGGATCAAGTCCCGTTTTTTCTTGAACTTCTTTTAAGACCATTGTTACAAATGAATCATAAACAAGTGCTTTATCATTACTGTTTACGTTGTTATCTTGTGCAACTAATCCTTCAGTAACTGGAGTAGCAACCGCCTGTTCATATTGTTCCTTTGTAATTTTTCCGTTTTCTTTCATGGAGTAAAGCACTAAGTCACGACGTTCTTTTGCTTGATCAGGATTAGCGTGTGGATCATATGTGTTTGGAGCTTGTGGCATACCAGCAAGCAATGCTACTTGTGGGAGGGTTAACTCAGATAATTCTTTGTTGAAGTAGTAATGGGATGCTGTGCCAAATCCATAAACATTATTTGCCATATAGACTTTGTTTAAGTAGTACGTCAAAATTTGTTCTTTAGAGTAATTACGCTCTAATTGAAGTGCTAGCATAATTTCTTGAATTTTACGTTTATAGGTTTGGTCTTCTTTTTTCGTTGAGAACACCGCTAGCTTCACTAACTGTTGAGTGATAGTACTACCACCTTGAGTGATTTCACCAGCTTTTGCGTTTCGTAGGAAAGATCCTACAATACGGATTGGGTCAATCCCCATATGAGAGTAGAAACGTTTGTCTTCAATCGATGTAACGGCATCTTTTAATAATTGAGGAACTTCTTCGCTGGTGATAATATCTCGTTTTTCACCACCGAGAGAATAAATGAGTTCGCCATCTTTATCAAGTATTTTAGTTTCAGTAGCTCCTTCTAAATCACTTGCTTGAATTGTAGGAGCAGTCGCACCGTAGTAAGCGAAGATAGCGACGATAGCAAGAATAGCCACAGTCACAAAAGCAACAACACCGATTAAAATTTTCTTCCAGAGTTTTTTCTTAGAAGAAGCGGGCGTCTTTTTCTTCGTATGACGATGCTGTGATGAACGGGTTTGTTCTGTATTATTTTCAGTCATAGATTGACCTCCTTTATAATAAAGTATCCACTGCATCTAAATAATTTAAAGTCATCTGCAGGGATAACTGGATTTCTTGACCTTTATCTCTTATATAGGTCAAAGGAATGGATTGACGTGTAGAGCTTGAATCGTAAATGAACTGTTCAATCCATTTGTATTCAAGTAAATAATATTCCTTCAGACTAGAAAAATAGAAAATAACAAATGCGATACCGCCTTGTTCACAGCACTCTTTCATATGTTCTAGCTGATGAGTATGAATATTCTTTAGAGGAAATGAAGTTTTATTCTTCGTTTCCTTCGCTTCAAAGTCGATATATTTTCCTTTATAGACACCATTATAGTCGGTCGTAGATGCCTGACGAAAATAGGCTTCAGTAATCTGCGCAGCACTTCTAGCAGGGTAGTTTACTTTAACGACTTGAATTGGCGTCGGTTTCTTATGGATGACAGCTCGCTTTTGAAGGCGATAGAGTTCATTGGTTTGATTCAATATACTCTCTAAACCCATACCGCGACTACTGTAGTTTGTTTGCATTGTTTGAGATTGAGTAGCCAGTGATAATTGTTTTTGTCCTTTTGGATATTGAATCATTTTATCCCTCCTACGGCGTCTATTATAACATTTTGGGTTGAAAATGAGAAAAACTATTGCTTTTGTTACCATTTCTTAATCTCTACTCAAAATTCTTGTTAAATTACTACTGTTTAAGTCAATTATGTTTTACAAAAGAAGAAGAGTATTGTAAAATGAATGAGTATGTAAATCCATTCATCTTTAAGGTGAATAATGAATTTATGGAGGAATAATATGACAGCAAAATTCGAAAAAGTTGAAACTAATAAAGTTGTTTTAACATTTGAAATCTCACAAGAAGATATTAAAAAAGGGCTAGACCAAGCGTTTAACCGTGTTAAAAAGAACGTGAACGTACCTGGTTTCCGTAAAGGTAAAGTAAGCCGTCAAGTATTTGAAAAAATGTACGGTGAAGAAGCTTTATACCAAGATGCATTAAACATTCTTTTACCAGATGCATATGATAACGCAGTTGAAGAAACTGGAATCTTCCCAGTAACTCAACCAACAATTGATATTGAATCAATCGAAAAAGGTAAACCATGGGTTATTAAAGCAGAAGTTGTTGTAAAACCTGAAGTTAAATTAGGTGAATACAAAGGATTAACTGTTGAAAAACAAGATCGTACAGTTTCTGAACAAGATGTTGAAGATCGTTTATTACAAGAACAAGCTCGTGCAGCTGAATTAGTTGTAAAAGAAGATGCAGCTGAATTAGGTGACACAGTAGTGATTGACTTCGAAGGTTTCTTAGGTGACGAAGCTTTTGAAGGCGGAAAAGGTGAAAACCACTCATTAGAATTAGGCTCAGGTTCATTCATCCCAGGTTTTGAAGACCAATTAGTTGGCGCTAAAGAGGGCGATGAAGTAGAAGTGAAAGTGACTTTCCCAGAAGAATACCATGCTGAAAACTTAAAAGGTCAAGAAGCAGTATTCAAAGTAAAAGTTCACGAAGTTAAAACTAAAGAATTACCTGAATTAACAGATGAATTCGCTAAAGACGTTGATGATTCAGTTGAAACATTAGCAGAATTAAAAGAAAAATTCCGTAAAGAATTAGAAGAAGCTAAAGCAGCAGCTGCGGATGAAGCAGTAGCAGATGAAGCTTTACGTAAAGCAGTAGAAAACGCTGAAATCGTTGAATTACCATACGAAATGGTTCACGACGAAGTTCACCGTCAAATGGAACACTACTTAAACGATATGCGTCGTAACGGAATCTCTCCTGAAATGTACTACCAAATCACTGGTACAACAGAAGCTGATTTACACAAAATGATGGAAAAAGATGCTGATGTTCGCACTAAGACGAACTTAGTATTAGAACAAATCGTTAAAGAAGAAGGCATCGAAGCAACTGACGAAGATGTAGCTAACGAAGTGAAAGAATTAGCTGCTCAATACGGTATGGAAGAAGATGCAGTTCGTGCTGCTGTTTCAGTAGATATGTTGAAAAACGATATCTCAATGAAGAAAGCATTAGCTCTAATTACTGATTCTGCTAAAGAGGCTTAATTTTATGAAATTAAATAGAAAAGCGCCGGTTTCGCGAGAGACCGGCGCTTTTTGAAACAACATTTCTTGTTGAATAAAGTGACTTATGGTACTCTTAAATTGAAAAATCAGGAAAAGAATGGGGGTTTCAGATTGTATAAAGATGAAACAAAACAAGTAAGATGTTCATTTTGTGGAAAATCACAAGAACAAGTAAAGAAAATTATCGCTGGTCCTGATGTATTTATTTGTAATGAATGTGTTGATTTATGTAAAGAAATTATCGATGAAGAGTTTTCTTCAATGACAATGGATGAAATGATTGAGGTATTAAAGCCTCAAGAAATTCTAAAGGTATTAAACGATTACGTCGTTGGTCAAGATCATGCAAAGAAATCATTAGCAGTAGCGGTTTATAATCACTATAAACGTATTAATCATCTATTTAGTGAAGAAGATGATGTGGAGTTACAAAAGAGTAATATTTGTTTAATTGGACCAACTGGGTCTGGTAAAACTTATTTAGCTCAGTCATTAGCGCGTATTTTGAATGTTCCATTTGCGATTGCGGATGCGACTACATTAACGGAGGCTGGTTACGTTGGTGAGGATGTTGAGAATATTCTTCTAAAACTATTACAAGCGACAGACTATGATATCGAACGTGCTGAAAAAGGGATTATTTATATTGATGAGATTGATAAGATTGCCCGTAAGAGCGAGAATGTATCCATCACTCGTGATGTAAGTGGTGAAGGAGTTCAACAAGCCTTACTGAAAATTTTAGAAGGGACAGTTGCGTCTGTTCCGCCTCAAGGAGGTCGTAAGCATCCACATCAAGAACTCATTCAAATCGATACAACGAATATTCTATTTATTGTTGGTGGTGCCTTTGACGGAATTGAAACAATCGTGAAAGAGCGTCTGGGTGCTAAAGTGATTGGATTTGGTTCTTCGAACAAAAACTTATCAAGTCACGAAAGTTTGATGCAACTGATTATCCCTGAAGATTTACAAAAATTCGGTTTGATTCCAGAGTTTATTGGAAGACTTCCAATTACTGCTGCGTTAGAACCATTAAAGAAAGATGATTTAGTAGATATTTTAACAAAACCAAAGAATGCTTTAGTGAAACAATATCAAAAACTCTTTGCAATGGATAATGTGGAATTAGAGTTTGAGCCAGAAGCGTTACAAGCAATTGCTGCTAAAGCAATTGAACGTCGTACTGGTGCACGTGGGTTGAGAAGCATCATTGAATCTGTAATGATGGATTTAATGTTTGAAATTCCTAGCCGTGAAGACATCACTAAAGTGGTCGTTACTGAAGCGATTGTGAATGGAACTGGTGAACCTAATTTATATGATGAAGAAAATCGATTGATATCCTAGGGTTTTTCATCAAAATATGGTAGGATAGAATGTGATATGATGGATGCATTATATTGCATTCTATTTTTTTATAAAGAAAATATGAATTGAGGGAGACAACAGCATGAAAGGTTTAAAATCCTTAATAGCAAAACACTATACAAAAGAAGAATTTGCTTGGATCATGCAAGACTGGGCTAACTCGGTTTATTCTTTAATGATTACAACTGCTATTTTCCCGTTGTATTTTAAAACAGTATCTACTAACGCTGGTGTTAGTGCAGCTGATTCAACAGCGTTCCTAGGTTACGCCAATTCTATTGCGACATTTGCAGTATCGATTATGGCACCAGTACTTGGCGCGTTAGCGGATTATAAAGGCTATCGTAATCCAATGTTTACATGGAGCACATTACTTGGTGTATTTTCAGTCATTGGAATGATGTTTGCAGAAACAGATCAATGGATATTATTATTGGCTCTTTATACATTATCCGCTATTGGATATTCTACTTCCAACATCTTCTATGATAGTTCAATCATGGATGTAACGACGTATGATCGTATGGATAGAATTTCGGCAGCTGGGTATGGATATGGCTATATAGGAAGTGTATTCCCATTTGTGTTATTTATGATGATTATGCAGTTCAGTGGGTTAAATTCAAACGCAGTCGTTATGGCAGGATTCTTCATTACAGCCGCATGGTGGTTTATCTTCACCGTTCCGTATTGGCTTTACGTTAGTCAAAAATCATTTATCGAAAAACCAAAAAATCCAGTGAAAGATAGTTTTGTTCGTTTGTGGGGAACAATCAAACGTATCGGAGAGCATAAACAAGTATTCCTATTCTTACTCGCTTACTTCTTCTATATTGATGGGGTTGGAACAATCATTAAAATGGCAACCGCAATCGGTTCTGATATGGGACTTGATAGTAATAGTTTAATTGTCATCTTATTGATTGTTCAAATCGTTGCTTTTCCATTTAGTTTATTTTATGGATACTTGTCCAAACGATTCGGAAACAAGAAAACATTGTTCCTCGGGATTGGTACTTATATTTTAATTTGCGTGATGGCATTGTGGTTAAAATCATACACAGATTTCCTGATTTTAGCGATTTTAATTGGTACAGCTCAAGGTGGGGTACAATCCCTCAGCCGTTCATTATTCGGTCAATTGATCCCTGCTAATAGAGCGAACGAATTCTTCGGTTTCTATAATATTTTTGGGAAGTTCTCATCCATTCTTGGAACAACATTACTAGGGATTACCGCTCAAATGACAGGAAATTCTTTAGATGGAGTATTCTCATTAATTATTTTATTCGTAATCGGATCAGTATTACTATTCTTCGTGAAGTTGCCAACTCAGAAAGGACTAGAAAATGAAGGTTAATAAAGCTGAATTTACAATTAGTGCTGTAGGGCCAGCGCAATATCCTTCTGGAAACCTTCCAGAAATTGCATTATCAGGTCGTTCTAACGTTGGTAAATCATCTTTTATCAATAAGTTGATTCAACGAAAAAGTCTAGCGCGTACATCAAGTAAACCTGGTAAAACACAAACATTGAACTTCTATCATATTAATGATCAGTTTTATTTTGTTGATGTACCTGGATACGGATACGCCAAAGTATCTAAGAAGGAACGTGAAAAGTGGGGAAAGATGATTGAGGAGTATATTACGACTCGAGAGCCTCTTCGTTTAGTTCTTATTTTAGTAGATTTTAGACATGAACCGAGTCAAGAAGATGTTCAAATGCGTGAGTTTCTTGAATACTATGAGATTCCATATCGTATAGTGATGACAAAATGCGATAAAATTCCTCGTGGAAAATGGAATAAGCATGTCAGTGTGATTCGAAAAGCATTTGGCAAACCACCTGAAGAGTTATTCTTAACTTTTTCATCTGAAACAGGTGAAGGAGTAGAGAAAGCTTGGAAATGGATTGAACAATTTATTACAGACTAAAAAAACAAGTTATACCGTATACGGTATAACTTGTTTTATTTAAAAAGAAAAATGAAATGAAATAGGTTAACTTTTAAGGAAAATAAATCTTGCTCCATTGCATTAAAACGCGAATTGTGATATATTATATGCTGTATCATTAGGCGTAGTGTATGGAGGGAGTTTTTTTATGAGTCAACGATTATCAAAAGAAACGATTCAAAGTATACAATCGCAAGTGAATATTCTCGATATTGTTGGGCAATTTGTCCAATTGAGAAAGCAAGGAAAGAGCCTTTTTGGCCGTTGTCCTTTTCATGATGAAAGAACACCTTCATTTACCGTCACAGAAGAAAAACAGTTATTCCACTGTTTTAGTTGTGGTCGCGGGGGAAATGTTTTTAATTTCATGCAGGAATTGGAAAGTTTATCTTTTCCAGAATCGGTTGTTAGGGTGGCTGAACTTGCACATATTCCACTCGATGTAGAAATCCCTTCTAGTCAACAAGCAATTTCTCAAAAAGATAGAAAATTGTTTCTGGCACATGAAAAAGCGAGTGAGTTTTACTCGCACGTTCTATTTAATACAAAAGGTGGACAAGAAGCACTTCATTATTTAACGGATCGTGGCTATACAATTGATACTTTAAAAGAATTCGGATTTGGGTTCTCGTTAAAAGATCGCACGCAGCTGACACAGCTCTTACAAGATTTAGAGCTAACAGAACAAGAAATGGAAGCGACAGGTCTTTTCGTTGAGAGTCAAACGGGTTTCTTCGATCGTTTTAATCAGAGAATTATGATTCCGCTTCGTAATGAACATGGACAAATTGTCGGATTTTCTGGACGTGTATTGCCAGGTTATACAGATGAGTTTTCTTCACAGGCTAAATATTTAAATAGTCCTGAAACACCGCTCTTTGCGAAAAGAAACTTCTTATTTAACTTTGATCTTGCAAAGAAGAATATTCGTAAAGAAAATAAAGTTATCCTCTTTGAAGGATATATGGATGTTATTTCTGCTTGGCAAGCAGGAGTTCAACTAGGGGTAGCCTCAATGGGGACATCTCTAACACCAGAGCAAATTCAAAAACTCCGTCATGTAACGGATACCATTTTGATTGCATACGACGGTGATAGAGCAGGTCTTGAAGCAACAAACCGTGCGATTGAAATGATTCAATCAACGAATGCTTTCACTATTGGAATTATTCCTTTCGATAATGGACTGGACCCGGATGAATTTATCAAACAACGTGGGTCAACAGCATTTATCGATTTAGTTGAACATGGGCAAGAAACTGTTTATCAGTTCAAAAAGCGATTCCTTTCTAAAAAATATCAGTTACAAGTAGAAAGCCAAAAAATTCAATATATCGAAGAGATGATTATTGAATTAGCAAAACTGACCAATGATGTTGAAAAGAATCTTGCGATGAAGTCTCTCGCTGATGAATTCAATCTTGATTATGCAACGATTCAAAATCAAGTAAAGCAAAAGCAAGTTCAAACTTCTCAAAGAATCCAAGCCGCGCCTGTACCAAGTATGGAACCACAAGCGCCTGTCGTGAATAGACCTTTTATTAAGAATGAAGGAATTCAACGACACTTAATGTATCGCTTGATGCATCATCCAGAAGCTTGGACATATCTGAATCGCATTAATCCAGAATTTTCGTTTCCAGATGTATTATATGAGCAATTATATTTACATATTCAGGCGTTTAGAAATGAAGAAGAGGAATTTGATGTTCAAGAATTTATGTTGTTTTTAAACGATAAAGATTTAATGAACAGAAACCTGGTGTCGGAAATCGAACTTGGCCAGTTTCCTCCAGAATGTACGGAACAAGAGATTCAAGATTTAGTATATGTACTTTCACAAAAGAATACTCTTAAAGAGCAGTTAGCGCAAAAAAAGGATGAGTTGAATCGAGCTGCTCTAGTAAACGATGATGAAACCAGAAAGAAATTGATGGTGGAAATCATGGAGATTCAACGACAATTACGGAAAAGATAGAATGGAGGAATGGTGAATGACAGTTCAAAAAAATGAAAAAGGTCAAACACTGAATGAAGCAACTTCAACGCTTCTTGCAGAACGAAAATTATTCGGTCAAATTTTATACGATGATTTATCTGCACAAATCGCAATCCCATTTGAGTTGGATGCGGAAGGAATGGATAAATTAATTCAAAAATTTGAGGATGCAGGAGTTAGTGTTGTAGATGCTAACGGTGAACCAACTAGTCAGCAATTATCTGCAGAAAGCCAACGTGAAGGTGAAGCTGGCGTAGTTGAGGATGATTCTGCCTTATCTTCAAATACGAAGATTAATGACTCCGTTCGTATGTATTTAAAAGAAATCGGACGAGTTCCACTACTTAGTGCGGACGAAGAAGTTGCATTAGCTCTCCGTATTCAAGAAGGGGATACTGAAGCAAAACAAGAGTTAGCAGAAGCCAACCTTCGTTTAGTAGTATCGATTGCGAAACGTTATGTAGGACGTGGAATGCAATTCTTGGATTTAATTCAAGAAGGAAATATGGGCTTAATGAAAGCTGTTGAGAAATTCGACCATACAAAAGGATTCAAATTCTCTACTTATGCTACATGGTGGATTCGTCAAGCAATCACACGTGCAATTGCTGACCAAGCGCGTACCATTCGTATTCCAGTACATATGGTTGAAACAATCAACAAGTTAGTACGTGTTCAAAGACAACTATTACAAGATTTAGGACGCGAACCTACACCAGAAGAAATCGGTGCAGAAATGGACTTACCAACTGAAAAAGTTCGTGAAATTCTAAAAATCGCTCAAGAACCAGTATCTCTTGAAACGCCAATCGGGGAAGAGGACGATTCACATTTAGGTGATTTCATTGAAGATGATAACGCAACAAGCCCAGCTGATCATACAGCGTATGCATTGTTGAAAGAACAACTCGATGAAGTTCTTGAACAATTAACGGACCGTGAAGAAAATGTACTTCGTTTACGTTTTGGTCTTGATAAAAACGGTGAAATCCGTACATTAGAACAAGTAGGACAAGTATTCGGAGTAACTCGTGAACGTATTCGTCAAATTGAAGCGAAAGCATTACGTAAATTACGCCATCCAAGCCGTTCTAAACAATTAAAAGACTTCTTAGATTAAGAAATGAGCAAAAGAAGCAATCCTTAAGGATTGCTTCTTTTTTTGTGTGCAATTTTTATGAAATCTCTGTTATTTCACGAAAAAGGGTTTAAATCTAGTGAAGAATTTGGTAAACTAACAGTTGTGGTAATTGAGAATGATTATCAATTAGAAAAGAGAGAATATGAAAAGAGTTAGTTATTTTATTAGTTTATTACTTATATTGAGCATCATTTCGCTCTCTGTCGGAGCATCTAGTTTCTCATGGACTGAATTGTTTAGCGGTGGTGAAAGTGCAACTCAATTATTTTTGCAATCAAGGGTTCCTAGATTATTCAGCATTCTATTATCTGCTTCAGCGATGAGCGTCTCTGGATTATTGATGCAGACAATTACTCAAAATGAGTTTGCTGCACCAAGTACAATTGGAACCGTCGACGCCGCAAAACTAGGCTTGATGATGAGCTTATTATTATTTTCTTCCCCTGGACTATTAGAAAAGATGGCAACGTCTTTTGTGTTTTCAATTGGATTCTCTGCCCTATTTATCGCGCTCCAGCATCATCTATCTCTTAAACAAAAATGGATGATTCCTTTAATCGGAATGATTTTTGGCGGAGTGATTGGAGCTTGTACTCAGTTTATTGCGTATCAGTTCCAACTTGTACAAAGCCTATCTTCATGGATGCAAGGGTCTTTTTCGATGATTCAAACGAACCAATATGAGTGGCTATATTTATGCTTGTTTATTTTAATCCTTAGTATTATTTTTGCCCATTATTATACGGTAGTCAGCATGGGGGAAGATATTAGTCGAAATCTTGGCGTTCCCGTAAAACGGATGGAGTCATTAACATTAGTGTTAATTGCGCTCACAACGAGTGTAACGATGATTACGGTTGGAAGCTTACCGTTTATTGGGGTAATTGTTCCAAATATCGTCCGCATGCGATATGGCTCTCAAATGAAAGTTTTAGTACCACTAACTATGCTTGTTGGGGCTTGTCTTGTACTCGGTTGCGATATTATTGCACGAATGGTCATTGCTCCTTATGAAATTTCAGTAAGTATCATCTTAAGTATTCTTGGGGCTGCGCTCTTTATTTTCCAAGTCATTCGCCTGGAAAAGGGAGGAGGCGTGCGATGAAAAAGAAAACAAGAATCTTATTAGGGTTTCTATCTGTTATGGTCGTGCTATTAGTTGCTATGTATCTATTTATACCAACGAAAAACAGTACAAGTGTCTCAAGTTTTATTTTGCAGCGACGCTTATTAAAACTATTAGTCATTTTTATTGTGTCTAGTGCAATCCCGATTTCGACGATTAGTTTTCAAACCGTTGTTCAAAATCGATTTTTAACTCCTGGTGTTTTAGGAATAGAGGCTTTATTTGTATTCATTCAAAGTGGACTCTATTATTTTGAAAGTTTACTCGGATTAAATGTAGAGCAGTCTATTTATATTTACCTTGTAACGATTGGAGTTCAAATCGGATTATTACTGTTACTAATGAATGTATCTAGAGGGATGATGCTATCAAACTTTAAAGTGCTATTGTTACTGACGATGGCGTTTTCGATGTTGCTGAAAAATGCAAGCACATTCCTACAAGTTTTAATGGATCCAAATGAATTTGATAAATTACAAAGTTCGCTCTATCCGTCTTTTCAAAAGATGAATGCACAACCAGTGATGATTGGAGTAGCAGCTGTTTTACTTGGAATATTATTAATTCTATTCATAAAAATGAGACATCAACTGGATGCTCTTCACTTAGGAACGGATGCTTCCATTATGCTTGGAATTAATACGAAACGTCTTGGCAAAATTGTGGTTGTCATTGTCATAATTATGACGAGTTTATCTACGATTCTAGTAGGGCCACTTCAATTTTTAGGATTTATGATTGCGAATTTAACCTACCAGTTAACCAAGGAATATAAACATGGCGTATTGTGGCTATTTTCAGCTGTTTTAGGGCTTGTAATTGTATTAGCGGCACAACTAATTGTAGAACGGTTATTCCTTCTTACAATTCCTATTAGTGTCTTTATCGAAGGGATTGGCGGAGTATTGTATTTAATCTTATTAGTGAAAGGAGAGAAGCACAATGCAGCTTAAAGGGGTTACTAAAAAATATCGACATCCAGTTGTTGATCATGTGGATTTAGAAGTATCAAAACATCGACTGACTTCTTTTATCGGGCCAAACGGTGCTGGAAAATCAACACTTCTAGGGATGATGAGTCGACTTCTCTCTAAAGACGAAGGTTATATCATTATTAACGGTCAAGAAGTAGAGGCGTGGAACTCAACAGAACTAGCTAAAGAACTGGCTGTGTTAAAGCAAAATCAGCACGTTCATGTCAGCATGACAGTAGAAGAATTTGTTCGCTTTGGTCGTTTTCCATATACGAAAGGGAAGATTACCAAAGAGGATGAGCGGATCGTAGAGGAAGCGTTAGTGAATACAAATCTTACTTCTTTTAGAACGCAGGATATTCGAACCTTATCTGGTGGGCAGTATCAACGAGCGCTTATTGCGATGGTTCTGGCTCAAGATACGGAATGGATTTTACTGGATGAACCATTAAACCATCTCGACATGAAACAGGCGTATGAAGTAATGAATCTACTTCGTTTCTTAGTCGACCAAAAAGGAAAATCAATTATCATTGTGATGCATGATTTAAATATAGCAAGTAATTTTTCAGATGAAATTGCTTGTTTTAAAAATGGAAAATGTATCATCCATGATACAGTCGATAAAGTAATGAAAGAGGAAATTCTTTCCAAACTATATGAGATTCCTTTAGAGGTTATTGAGATTAATGGTAAAAAAATATGTATTATAAAGAACGGAGAAAACTAATGAAAAAATTTTTAGCTTTATTAAGTTTAGTGGCTGTATTTATTCTTACAGCATGTGGACAAACAACAAAAACTGATGCAACAACAACAAACGCATCAACTACACAATCAGCAGTTGAAGAAAAGAGTGAAGTGACTCTTACAAATGGAAAAGAAGACGTAACAGTTAAGACAAATCCAAAGAAAATCGTTGTATTTGATTTAGGGATTGCGGATACGATTCGTGAACTTGGATTTGTTGATCATATCGTAGGAATGCCGTTAAAAACATTGCCTACTTACTTAAAAGATTTACCATCAAGTATTCAACCAACTGGATCAATGGTGGAGCCTGATATCGAAGCCATCGCTGCATTAGAACCAGACCTTATTATCGCTTCAGGGCGTACGATTAAATATTTAGACCAATTAAAAGAAATTGCACCAACTGTTATTTTCTCAGTAGACCAAAAAGACTACTGGACTTCTGTTTCTAAAAACATCGGCTTAGTAGCATCGTTATTTGGGAAAGAAGCTGAGGCAAAAGCAGCAGAAGAAATTAAATCATTAGAAGCTTCTATTAAGAAAATTGCTGATGCTAATGAAAAATCAAATGATAAAACATTAACCTTAATGCTGAACGAAGGCAAGATGTCAGCGTTTGGGGCTGATTCACGCTTTGCATTTCTATATCAATCACTTAAATTCAAAGCTACTGATGCAAAAATTGAAGATAGCAAACATGGCCAAGAAATCAGTTTTGAAGGAATTAAAGAGATTAATCCAGATACAATCGTTCTGCTCAATAGAACATTAGCTATTGGTGGAGATAATTCAAACGCAGATACAGTATTAAATAATGAATTGTTCAAAGAGACTAATGCTGTAAAAAATAATCGAGTGATTCAATTGACGTCTGACTTATGGTATTTAAGTGGCGGTGGATTGCAATCTACTAAATTAATGATTGAAGATATTCAAAAAGCACTTCAATAATGAACTGTAATAGCTATGTTTATTTGAAAAGAAAAGAGGTGTGCCGCAATGCGGTACACCTCTTTATTACTTTATTCTAAAGCATCTGCTTCAGTAACTCCTAGAATTACTGGAAGAATCATTGGATGACGTTCTGTTTTCTTGAATAAGAACGGTCCTAACACATCCGTAATTTTGTTACGTAATACACGTTCGTTTAATACTTCTTCTGAATCTGCCAAGAGTTCTTCAAGTTCATCACGAAGAATGGCTTGTGCTTCGTTAAGAAGTTGTCCTGATTCTTTCATGTAAATAAATCCACGAGAGAGCATATCTGGACCTGCGACTAACTCACGATTTTCGTAGTCAACAGTGGCTACACAGATGACTAACCCATCTTGAGAGAGAGTCTTACGATCGCGAAGAACGATATTTCCGATATCTCCGATTCCATTTCCATCGACGTAAACATCTCCAGCAAAGAAGTGACCCGCTCTACGTGCTGAATCCGCAGTAACTGCAAGAACATCACCGTTGCTTAAGATAAATGAGTTTTCTTTTGGAATTCCTACTTGAGTCGCAAGATTTGCTTGAATCTTCTGCATACGATATTCACCGTGGACTGGAACGAAGTATTTAGGCTTCATTAAGCGAAGCATTAATTTTTGTTCTTCTTGAGAACCGTGTCCAGATGTGTGAATATTGTTTACTTTACCATGAATCACTTCAGCACCAGCTTCTGAAAGAAGGTTGATGACGCGGTTAACGCTTGAAGTGTTTCCTGGAATTGGTGAACTAGAGAAGATTACTGTATCACCAGGCTGAATGGAGATTTGACGGTGAGTTCCATTTGCGATACGACTAAGCGCCGCCATTGGTTCCCCTTGAGAACCTGTACATAAAATAATGACTTTCTCAGAAGGGTATTGGTTAATCTCACGCCCATCGATAAAAGTATCATCTGGAGCTTTGATATAACCTAATTCACGAGCAGTGCGGAAGCTGGCTTCCATACTACGTCCAAATACAGCTAATTTACGACCAGTTGCAACAGCCACATCCGTTACTTGTTTTAGACGAGAAACGTTTGATGCGAATGTCGCAAAAATGATACGGCCATCCACGCGTTGGATAATTTCTTTAATGGATTTACCAACGACTTGTTCAGATTGAGTAAATCCAGGTACTTCAGAGTTTGTACTGTCTCCTAAAAGAACAAGAACGCCTTCTGAACCAATTTGTGCCATACGGTGAAGGTTTGCAGGTTCTCCAACTGGAGTGAAGTCAAACTTATAGTCACCTGTGAACACGATGTTTCCTGGAGGAGTCTTAATCACAATCCCAAATGCATCTGGAATAGAGTGGGTAGTGCGATAGAAACTCACTTGTGTTTTACGGAATTTAATCACGCTGTCTTCATCAATTTCGTGAAGAATAGCATCTCTTAAAAGTCCGTGTTCTTCTAATTTATTTCGAATTAAAGACATCGCAAGTTTTGTTGCATAAATAGGGATGTTCGCTTGTTTAATTAAGAAAGGAATCCCACCGATATGGTCTTCGTGTCCGTGCGAAATAAATAGACCTTTTACTTTATTAATATTTTGAACGATATAACTGTAATCGGGAATCACATAGTCGATTCCAAGTAAATCATCCTCAGGGAATTTAATACCGGCATCCAAAATGATAAGCTCATCTTGGAATTGAACGCCATATGTGTTTTTACCGATTTCACCTAAACCGCCAAAAGCAAATACGCCCGTTTCGTTATTTTTAATATTTGGTTTCATGCTACTTGAACACCGTTAATTTAAACTCAGGGTTTTGTTTTTCGTAAGCTAAGTGTTTTTCATCTAGCTCTTGGATAAACTCTACGTTGTATTCAGTATTTTCATCCACAAGGCGGCGGGCTTCTACCTTGTCACTAGCTTCAATATATAAAGCTTCTGTGTTCTCACGACGTGGAGCTTCCGTTTTAGTTGGTTGATAAGTAATTTTAAAAATCATGTATGTACTCCTTTAAATTTTTTTCATAATGTTTCTATCATATTTTATCATAGAATGCCTATTTTTTCATAATCTTAAAGGCTGATGAAGGCCTCTTTTTCCAATTTTGCAAGTAATTCTTTTGGACTTGAGAGTGGTTTAGGGTTCAAAGTGGAATTCTCTTCACCAAATTTGAAATAAATGGTATTCCAATTTCTATTTTTGGCTCCTTCAATATCATTGATTAGATCGTCACCAATCATCCAGAAGTCTTTTGTGCTCACATCTGGAAAGAGGCGTTCAACATTCATAAAAGCCTCAGCGTTCGGTTTTGGTACACCAGTCGTCTCTGAAATGAAAATTCTAGAAGAGTCAAACCATTTTTCTAATCCAAGAGAAGTAATTTTTTTCGATTGATGACTTGTAGGACCATTCGTTAGAAGAACGAGAGTAGTGTGGCTTTTTACTTTGTCAAAAAAGTGAAGCCAGTCACTGTCTAATTCGATATGATCCATCACGTATTGATAGGTTTCCTTAAAACGAATCACAGATTTTTTAGAAGAATCGAGTCCAAGAGAGGAAAGTGTACTCTCAACACGAGAGAAGTGATTTTCTTCTAAAGTGATGTGTCCCTTCGTAAATAATTCAAAAGCAATTTCACTTTTCTCTTGATAAATCTTATACACATCAATTTCCGTTGAAAACGTTGGGTAGCATTTCTTTAAAGCTGTTAAAAAGACATGCTTTTTTGAATAAAGTGTATCATCTAAATCGAAGACTAAAATGGGTGTCTTATTCGCCAATGACAACCGCTCCTTTAGGGATATACATTGGTTGTGTTTTATTAATATGGTCGTAGAACATGACACCGTTTAAATGATCAATTTCGTGTTGGACAACGATGGATTCATAGTCTGTTAATGTACGTACGAATTCATCACCGTTCACATCTTGATATTTGACAGTAACACGTTCAGATCGAAGGACGATTCCTGGTACATCACGTTCTACTGAAAGACAGCCTTCGCCTTCTTTTAGGCAAGCTTTCTTTACAGATTCACGCATAATACGAGGGTTAATCCACACTTCGTTTAAAATTGGTTCTTCATCTTCAAAACCAGGAACGAGAAGAGCAATCATTTGAATGGATTTCCCAAGTTGAGGTGCTGCAAGTCCAACACCTGCACGTAATTCGTATTTTTCAGCAATTTCTGGGTTTTGACTATTATGTAAGAACTCTAACATTTCTTTAGCAAGTTCTTGTTGTTCCTGCGTTAGTGGGAAAGTTAGCTTTTCAGCACGTTTTCTAAGTGCAGGATGTCCCTCTAACACGATATCTTTCATTGTAATCATGGTTAACTCCTTTATTGGTTCATAAATCTGTTTCTAAGTATACCATTTTTCACCTTAGAAACCAATCAGGGCCTTTGTTTTTGTAATTTTTTCATAAGGGAAAAGAGAATACTATAAATGACTTTCAACTTCTGTTACAATAGAAAGGAAATACGTGTAAAGGAATGGATAATATGCTTTTTTGGAAGAAACAATCAAAACCACAAGAAACAAATGAATTTGTTTCAATTGATAAAGAGAATATTCCACAACATATTGCTGTCATTATGGACGGTAACGGTCGTTGGGCAAAGAAACGCAATCTTCCTAGAATTGCTGGACATAAAGAAGGCATGAGTACAGTAAAACGAATCGCAATTGCTGCTGATGAATTAGGAGTAAAAGCGATGACCTTATATGCGTTTAGTACAGAAAACTGGAAACGTCCAACGGAAGAGGTTAGTTTCTTAATGAAACTTCCGGGGGATTTTTTCGGAACGTTTATGCCTGAACTTCAAGAAAGAAATATGAAAATCCAACTGATCGGATTTATTGATGAATTACCAGAATCAACAAAACAAGTAGTGCTAAAAGCCGTTGAAGATACAAAAAATAATACGGGTATGGTATTAACGTTTGCTCTCAATTATGGCTCACGTGCTGAAATTATCGAAGCAACGAAGACTCTTGCAAGACGTGTGGACGCTGGGGAATTAGCTGTTGATGATATCGATGACGCTTTATTCGAACGTGAATTACAAACAAGTTTCCTAGGAGAGTTACAAGATCCAGATTTAATGATTCGTACAAGCGGAGAAGTACGACTAAGTAATTTCTTATTGTGGCAATTGGCGTATAGTGAATATTACTTTACAGATATTTTCTGGCCAGATTTTTCCAAGGAAGATTTACATAAAGCGATTCTAACTTATCAAGGAAGACATCGTCGTTATGGAGGTCTTGCATAGATGAAACAACGTGTGATTACTGCAATCATTGCTCTTGGTATATTTTTACCAATACTTTATGTCGGTGATATTTGGTTACGTACGCTACTAGCGCTTTTAGCAATTGTTGGGATTTATGAATTCTTCCAAATGAAAAAAATGAATATTTTTTCAATAGAAGGCTCTCTCACAGTACTTGCTACATTGTCATTTTTATTTTCACAAAAACCATTAGTCGCTTTGCCACGAGGAATTGATTATTTCTTCTTTTATTTCTTAATTGTAATGCTACTGATGACAATAACCGTATATAAGAGTGATCGTTTTTCTTATGAAGATGCGGCATTTTGCTCGCTCATTTCTTTATACGTTGGTGGTGGATTTTCTGGAATTCTATTTGTCAGAAGTATTAGTTTTTTGATGGCAATTTTTGTCTTCATAGTTATTTGGGGCACTGATTCATTCGCGTATTTAGCTGGACGAAAATTTGGAAAACATAAACTAGCTCCAGATATTAGTCCAAATAAAACTATTGAAGGTTCAATTGGAGGCGTTCTCGGCTCTGTATTGTTAGGATTATTGGTGGTTCCGTTTTATAACCCCGTCAAATTCTCAGTATTTGAATTTGTGCTCTTAATGATTTGTTTATCCATTTTTGGACAATTAGGAGACTTAGTAGAGTCTGCTTACAAACGACAATTTAACGTAAAAGATTCTGGAAACTTATTCCCAGGGCATGGAGGAGTTTTGGATCGTTTTGATTCAACGTTCTTTGCAATGCTTATGTTCCAAATCGTATTTAAATTTTTTGGGGATATTTAAAAGAGGTGAAGTCATTGCAAGGAGTTATTGCATTTTTATTTGTATTTAGCATCATCGTGATTATTCATGAATTTGGTCATTACTATTTTGCAAAAAAAGCGGGAATATTAGTCCGTGAATTTGCAATTGGTATGGGACCAAAAATCTTCCAAGTTCGTAAAGGTGAAACAGTGTATACACTTCGCTTATTACCTATTGGTGGATATGTACGTATGGCAGGACACTATGAGGATGAACAAGAAATTAAACCCGGAATGATGATTACAATCGTTCTTGATAGTGAGAATGTTGTTCAAAAATTAAACTTTGACGATAAAATCATTATTGAAAATTCTGTCCCTTTCCAAATTGAAGATGCAGATTTGCATAAGGATATGTCATTAACTGGATACTTCATTAATTCAGAAGAGAAGGTTACATTATCGGTTTCGAAAACTGCAACGATTGTTGAGTCCGATGGAACAGAGGTCGTTGTGGCACCAGTTGAGCGTCAGTTCAATTCAGCAACATTATGGAACAGAATTAAAACAAACGCTGCTGGTCCGATAAACAACTTTATTTTATCGATTGTAGTATTTATCATTGTTGGGTTCATGCAAGGTGGAGTTCCATCCAATGATGCGATAATCGGACAAGTCACTGACAATTCAGCAGCTCAAGTAGCAGGCCTAAAGGAAGGGGATAAAGTCATTTCCATTGATGGAGTTGAAATTTATTCTTGGGATGAAATGACAAAAATTGTTCGTTCCAGTGCGGATAAAGCCTTATCTGTTTCGATTGAACGTGACGGAAAAACTCAGGAAGTCCAAGTAACACCAAAAGCTGTAGAAGCGTCAGACGGTTCAAAGGTAGGACAATTTGGAGTTACAAGAGTTCTTAAGAATGATATTCTGTCAATTATTGCTTATGGCTTTACGCAAACAGTCTCTGTCGTTGTCTTAGTTCTTTCTGCATTAGGGTCACTCTTTACACGCGGATTTAATTTGAATCAACTCGGGGGACCAGTTGCTATTTATTCTATGACTTCGCAAGTTGCTAAAAATGGATTCCTTGATTTGTTAGCATTCATGGGAATGATTAGTGCCAACCTTGGGGTAATGAACCTTTTACCGATTCCAGCATTAGACGGTGGAAAACTTGTTCTGAATGTGATTGAAGGAATTCGGAAGAAACCACTCGATCCTGAAAAAGAAGGGTATTTAACGATTGCAGGAGCAATTTTCCTCTTTGCGTTAATGCTTCTTGTAACATGGAACGATATTATGAAATTATTTAATTAAACAAGAGAGTGTCTCTACGATGGTGGAGCACTCTTCTTATGTAATAAAAAAGGAGGAAACCATGAGTCAATCACAAAAAGATTTAATGAAAAAAGTGATCGAGCAATTTAATATTGCTGACACAAGTATTTTTTCTCCAGAATTTGATGAAGCAAAATTAGTCCGTATTGACATCTCAAAGTTAGATAAAACATGGACTTTTCACATCCATAATCCAGTCATCTTTATGTATGAAAAGTTCAGACTATTTACCGATGCCCTTAATGACACTTATCGTCAGTTTGGTGGGAAAGCGGTCATTACAACAGATGATGGTGCACCGGTTACTGAAGAATTAGTTGCATCCTATTGGGAATATGTCTTAGAGACATTAAAGGATGAATCTGCAGTTTCGCATCAAATTTTAGCAGATCAAACTCCAACATATGAGAAAAATCAAATTCAACTGCATTGTCCAAATGAATTAACGAAGACACACTTAACAAATAATTGTGTTCCGAAAATTCAACAGGCTTATATGGAAGCTGGATTCCCTAAATTAGGTATTCAAATCCATGTAGATGGTGAATTGCAGGAGAGATTAGCTGAAGAATTTATTCAGAAAGAGCAGGAGATTGAGCAAGCATTTAATGAAGCTCAAAAAGCTGCACAGCTAGTCGCTTCGCAAGCTCCACAACGAAAATCAACCAGTGCAAACACTTCTAAACCAGAAGGCGTCATTTACGGTAAACCAATCAAGTCCAATAGTGAAGTTCGTGCACTTGCAGATATTTTTGAAGAAGAGCGCAATGTCGTTATCGAAGGAAAAATTTTTGATATTGAACTTCGTCGAGGTAAAGCAAAAGGGAAGTTGTTTGGAAATATTAAATTAACGGACTATACGTCTTCCATCAGTGCGACATTATTCCCTTCAACTCCAGAAGATGAACAAGCACTTGAAGGGTTGAAAAAAGGTACTTGGGTTAGAGCGTTTGGGACTATTGAAGTGAATAAATTCTCTCAAGAATTAGGTATGATTATCCGAGATATGAATGCTATAACTCACGAAGGTAGAAAAGATACAGCAGAAGGCGAAAAACGGGTTGAATTGCATATGCATACAAATATGTCTGTGATGGATGCAACAAATGCCCCAAGTGATCTGATTAGTCAAGCGGCTAAATGGGGACACAAAGCTATTGCGATTACCGACCATGCGAACCTGCAGGCTTATCCAGAAGCTCATGGTGCTGGTAAGAAAAACGGGATTAAGATTCTGTACGGTTTAGAAGGAAATATTGTTGATGATCACGTCAACGTGGCTTATAATCCCCAACATATTCTCTTAGAAGATGCGACTTATGTTGTTTTCGACGTGGAGACAACAGGTCTTTCTGCGATTTATGACAGTATTATTGAACTTGCAGCTGTGAAAATGAAAAATGGTGTTGTGATTGATAAGTTTGAAGAGTTTATCGATCCAGGTCATCCTTTATCTGCAACCACAATCCAGTTAACCGGAATTACGGACGACATGGTTAGTGGTTCTAAATCAGTTGAACAAGTTTTAAAAGAGTTCCACGAATTTTCTAAAGATTGCATTCTTGTTGCGCATAATGCAAGTTTTGATATGGGCTTCTTAAATACAGGATACGAAAATGTGGGGATTCCAAAAACAAATCAACCAGTAATCGATACTCTGGAATTATCTCGTATGCTTCACCCACAACTGAAGTCTCATCGTTTAAATACTTTAGCGAAACGCTATAATGTTGCACTAGAGCAACATCACCGTGCCGTGTACGACTCTGAGACGACGGGTTACTTATGCCATATCTTCTTAAAAGAAGCAGCGACAGAACATAATCTGTTGTACCATGATGAATTAAACACCAATATTCATCCAGAAGAAGTCTTTAAGAACGGACGTCCATTCCATGCGACGATTTTTGCAAAAGACCAAGCTGGATTGAAAGAATTGTTCAAGGTCGTATCTCAATCGAATATTGAGTATTATTACCGTGTTCCGCGTATTTTAAGAAGTATGCTTTCAAGCCGTCGGGATTCATTCTTACTAGGGTCAGGATGCGCTGAGGGTGAAGTTTTCGAAGCGATGATGCAAAAAGGATATAACGAAGCTAAAGAAAAAGCTAAATTCTATGACTATATCGAAATTATGCCAAAAGCCATCTATCGTCCTTTAATCAAAAAAGAATTAATTCGTAACGAGCATCACTTAGAAGAAATCATTCAAAACTTAGTTCGCCTTGGAGAAGAGCTAGGCAAGCCTGTTGTAGCAACAGGGAATGTTCACTACTTAAATCCAGAAGATAAGATTTATCGTGAGATTCTTCTAACCTCATTAAACAATGGTGTTCCTCAAGAATATCCTGATGCTCATTTAAGAACGACTGATGAGATGTTAAAAGAATTCGCGTTTCTTGGAGAAGATAAGGCTTATGAGGTTGTTGTGACAAACTCAAATTGGGTTAGCGATCAATTAGAAGAAATTACTCCAGTTAAGGATGAGTTATACACTCCAAAAATCGAAGGTGCCGCAGAAGAGATTACAAAATTAAGTTACGATAAAGCACATGAATGGTATGGAAACCCTCTACCTAAAATTGTTGAAGATCGTATTCAAAAAGAACTGAAAAGTATTATTGGTAATGGTTTTTCGGTAATTTATTTAATTGCTCAAAAACTTGTATTAAAGAGTAATCAGGACGGGTATTTGGTTGGATCACGTGGGTCGGTAGGGTCATCCTTAGTAGCTACTTTAACTGGAATTACCGAAGTGAATCCATTAGCGCCGCACTATCGTTGCCCTCAATGTCAATTATCAGAATTCTTTGATGATGGTTCAGTAGGATCAGGTTTCGATTTACCTGAAAAAAACTGTCCAAGATGTAATACGAGGATGGTTAAAGATGGACACGATATTCCGTTTGAAACCTTCCTAGGATTCTACGGAGATAAAGTTCCCGATATCGATTTGAACTTTAGTGGAGAATATCAACCACAAGCGCATAACTATACAAAAGTATTGTTTGGGGAAGATTACGTGTATCGTGCAGGTACAATCAGTACGGTTGCCGATAAGACTGCCTTTGGATATGTAAAAGGTTATGAACGTGACTTAGGTTTAGAGTTTCGACAAGCAGAAATCGAACGTTTAGCCAGCGGATGTACTGGAGTAAAACGTAGTACAGGTCAGCACCCGGGTGGGATTATTGTTATTCCTGACTATATGGATGTATATGACTTTACACCAATTCAATATCCAGCAGACGACTTAAGTGCAGAGTGGAGAACAACCCACTTTGACTTCCACTCAATTCACGATAATGTATTAAAACTCGATATTCTTGGACACGATGATCCAACCGTGATTCGTATGTTACAAGACTTATCAGGAATGGATCCCAAATCGATTCCACCAGATGATCCTGAAGTAATGAAAATCTTTGGTGGTACCCAAGTGTTAGGAGTGACTCCTGAACAAATCGATTCCAATACAGGTACACTTGGGATTCCGGAATTTGGGACTAAATTCGTTCGCGGAATGTTGGAACAAACAAAACCTTCAACATTTACCGAATTGCTCCAAATTTCAGGTTTATCGCATGGTACTGACGTATATTTAGGTAACGCTGAAGAATTAATCCGTCTTCATAACATCCCGCTTGCAGACGTTATCGGATGTCGTGACGATATCATGGTTTATTTAATCCATAAAGGCGTTGAAGAAGGGGTAGCCTTCAAAATCATGGAAGGAGTCCGTAAAGGGAAAGGGATTCCTGATGACTTCCAAGCGATTATGAGAGAGAATAATGTACCAGAATGGTATATTCAATCTTGCTTGAAGATTAAATATATGTTCCCGAAAGCCCATGCTGCAGCCTACGTATTAATGGCGTTACGGGTAGCTTGGTTTAAGGTTCATAAACCATTACTATACTATTGCGCTTATTTCTCAGTGCGTGCACAAGATTTCGATATTGTGGCTATGTCGCAAGGAAAAGAAATGATTAAGAAACGTATTAAAGAGATTCGCGAAAAAGGGATGGAAGCAAGTACGAAAGAACAAAACTTGCTAACTGTACTTGAATTAGCAAACGAGATGGTTGAACGTGGTTTCCAATTTAAGATGGTCGACATCGATAAATCAGAAGCAAGTAACTTTGTGATTGAAGGAGACTCATTAATTGCTCCATTTAGAGCGATTCAAGGGTTAGGTCTAAACGTTGCGAATAAGATTGTTGAAGCAAGACAAGAACAACCTTTCTTATCAAAGAAAGACTTAGCAACACGTGGTAAAGTATCGAAGACATTGATTGATTACATGACAGAAAATAAAGTTCTTGATCATTTACCAGATGAAAACCAATTATCGTTATTCGATGATTTATTCTAATAACACAATAGTTGGTATTTTAACAAAGTTTATGTTATACTAACAAAGTAGAATAGTAGTTGAGAGGAGAGTGAGCGGAAACGCTCACTCTTTTTATCGACATGGACTCAAGTAGCAAGGAGGTTGAGACTATGAGTAAAGTAACTGAGACGGTAACGAAGCTTACTAAAGAGGTCATCGAAAAGGAAGGCTTTGAGTTATTCGACTTAGAATTTGTAAAAGAAGGAAAGAATTGGTTTCTACGTTTTTACTTAGATAAACCAGGAGGAATCGACTTGGATGACTGCGCGTTTATGAGTGAAAAATTTAGTGAAATTCTTGATGCACAAGACCCAGATCCAATTCCACAAGCTTATTTCTTAGAAGTTTCTTCACCAGGTGCAGAGCGCCCATTAAGAAACGAAGAAGAATTAAAAGCAGCGATTGGTTCATATGTACACTTATCGTTCTACCAAAACGTTGAAGGTGAGAAATTCCTTGAAGGAACTCTTCTTTCTGTAGACGAAGAAACGGTAACATTAAACGTACAAATCAAAACAAGAACAAAGGAATTTACCATTGATCGTAAGAATATTGCGAAAGCACGTCTTGCTATCAAATTCTAAGGAGTAAAGGAGTAAACACATGAGTAAAGAAATGCTTAGAGCATTAACTGTTCTCGAAGAAGAAAAAGGAATCTCTAAAGATGTCGTAATTACAGCTTTAGAAGCAGCGTTAGTATCTGCATACAAGAAAAACTATGGCCAAGCTCAAAACGTTGAAGTTGAGTTTGATCAAAAGAAAGGCAACATGCATGTATATGCAGTCAAAGAGGTGGTTGAATATGTATTCGATTCAACTCTTGAAGTGAGCCTTGAAGAAGCACATGCGAAAAATAAAGCATATGAAGTTGGAGATAAAATTCGTTTCGAAGTAACTCCTAAAGACTTCGGACGTATTGCTGCTCAAACAGCAAAACAAGTGATTATGCAACGTCTTCGCGATGCTGAACGCACAAACATCTACAATGAATTCATTCAATATGAAAATGAAATCATGACAGGTGTTGTCGATCGTCAAGATTTCCGTTATGTATATGTAAACCTTGGTCGTATCGTTGCTGGAATGGCAAAACAAGACCAAATTCCAACGGAAGAGTACTTACCTGATCAACGTATTAAAGTTTTAGTTTCTAAAGTAGAGAACACTACTAAAGGACCTCAAATCTTTGTCAGCCGTACTCATCCAGATTTATTAAAACGTTTATTTGAACAAGAAGTTCCTGAAATTTACGATGGCGTTGTAGAAATCGTTTCTATCGCTCGTGAAGCAGGTGACCGTGCTAAAGTAGCCGTTCGTTCAAACGATAATAACTTAGACCCAGTTGGAACATGTGTAGGACCTCGTGGACAACGTGTTCATAACATTGTTGAAGAATTAAACGGTGAAAACATGGATATCGTTGAATGGAACGAAGATCCAGCTGTTTACATTAAGAATGCTTTAAATCCTGCTCAAGTAATTAAAGTTGAATTTAACGAAGATAGCAATGGTTGTATCGTAGTTGTTCCAGACCATCAATTATCACTTGCAATTGGTAAACGTGGTCAAAATGCACGTTTAGCTGCAAAATTAACTGGATACCGTATCGATATTAAATCAGAAACTGCTTATGAAGAGTATTTAGAAAATTTAGCAAATCCAGTCGTTGAAGAAGCCGAAGAAGGTTCTTCTGAAGAAGAATAGAATACGGGAGGTGCACGATGAAAAAGAAAAAGATTCCGATGCGCCGTTGTATCGCTTCCGGTGAAATGATGCCGAAGAAAGAGTTGGTCCGTATTGTTCGTAACGCTGAAGGTGTTGCACAAATTGACCCAACTGGTAAAGTAAACGGCCGTGGTGCATACATTACTCTTGAACCTACTTTAGTGGAGAAAGCTTGGAAAAATCGTCTGTTTGAAAAACAATTAGAAATTGAAATTCCAGATGCATTTTATGAAGAGCTTCTCGCTTATGTAGAACATCAAAAAGCAAGAAAAGAGTTGTTTAGTGATGGAAGAGCTCGTTAAACAAAGAGCTTTGAATTTGCTTGGAATGGCAACGGCTGCTCGTAAATTGATTACGGGTGAGGAGCAAGTCATCCAAAGCATTCAAAGACAAAAAGGAAATTTAGTGATTTGTACCAAAGATTGTAGTGCAAACACCGTTAAAAAAATCAAAAACAAATGTGAATATTATGAAATTCCTTTTGTTCAGCAATTTGAAACGGATGAATTATCTCTAGCTATCGGCAAGAGACGTTCCATCGTTTTAGTTGATGATCGAGGGTTTACAAAAAGTCTACTGAAGATGAAGGGATTTAACGATATGAACGAATAGGAAGGTGAGACTATGTCGAAAACTCGCGTATACGAATTAGCGAAAGAATTAAATGTGGCTAGTAAAGAAATTATTGAGAAAGCAAAAGAACTAGGTATTTCATACAATAGCCATATGTCTACTATGGAAGAATCTGAAATCTCAAAAATAAAAGGAGCTTGGAACTCTAAGCCTGCTGCTAAACCAGCACCAAAGGCTCCAAAACAAGAAGAAAAACCTGCTCCAAAACAAGAAGCGAAAAAAGCTGACCCAAAGAAAGATGCGCATAAAGGTCATGCTCCTAAAAAAGAAGGAGCCAAAAGAGAAGACCGTACTCCAAAACAAGGCCATCAAAAGCAAAATCAAGAACGTAACCATTCTCAAAATCAAAGACGTAACGAACAAAATGATCAAAGAAATCAAGGACGTCAAAATCAAAAAATGCAAAATGCGAATGGAAACCGTTCTTCATTTAAGCAAGAACAAGCACGCACAGAAGCTCGTTCTAACCAACAAGGACAAGTAGAACGTCCTCGTGGCAACCAAAAACAAAATAACGATAACGATCGTTTCGAGTCACCAAGAAACAATCGTAATAACGACAGAAGAAACCAACAACGTTATAACGATTTTAATAATGATGGTTTCAGTAAGAAAAATCGTCATCAAAAAGGTAAAAAAGGAAACCGTCGTGAAGAACAAAAAGCTAAACCAGCAGTTCCAGCACGTAAATTCCACGAATTACCAGATGTATTAGTGTATACAGATGGGATGACTGTTGCTGAATTAGCGAAGAAAATCAAACGTGAACCAGCGGAAATTATCAAAAAATTATTCCTATTAGGAGTAATGGCAACATTAAACCAAGGTCTATCTAAAGACGCGATTGAATTGTTAGCAGCAGACTACGGTATGGATGCTGAAGAAAAAATCGAAAAAGATATTTCTGATTTAGATGTGTACTTTGAAGAAGCAGCTGCTGAAAAAGCAGAAAGTACAGTACGTCCTCCAGTTGTAACCATCATGGGACACGTTGACCATGGTAAAACAACATTGCTTGACCAATTACGTAATTCTTCAGTTGTAGCTGGTGAAGCAGGTGGTATCACTCAACATATCGGTGCATACCAAATTAAAATTGATGGTAAACCAATTACATTCTTAGATACACCAGGACACGCTGCCTTCACAACAATGCGTGCGCGTGGTGCAGATATCACTGATATTACAGTCATTGTAGTAGCTGCTGATGATGGAGTAATGCCTCAAACGGTCGAAGCAATTAACCATGCTAAAGCTGCTGATGTACCAATTATCGTGGCAGTTAACAAAATTGATAAACCTGCTGCAAACCCAGGTCGTGTGATGCAAGAACTTTCTGATTTAGGACTTGTACCTGAAGCATGGGGTGGAGACACAATTTTCGTTGAGATTTCAGCGAAATTCAATCAAAACATTGAAGAGTTATTAGAAATGATTCTATTGGTTGCTGAAGTTCAAGAGTTGAAAGCAAACCCTAACCGTTTAGCGTTAGGAACTGTTATCGAAGCTCGTTTAGATAAATCTAAAGGACCTATCGCAACATTATTAGTACAAGAAGGAACGCTTAAAGTTGGGGACCCAATCGTTGTAGGGAACACATTTGGACGCGTCCGTGTAATGGTGAATGACCAAGGCCGTCGTGTGAAAACTGCTTTACCAGCGACTCCAGTTGAGATTACTGGTCTTAACGCTTCACCTCAAGCCGGAGACCGCTTCGTTGTATTCGAAGACGAGAAAACCGCTCGTGCTGCTGGTGAAGAACGTGCAAAACGTGCGTTAATCGAACACCGTAACGCTTCAAGCCGTATTACATTAGATAACTTATTCTCTACATTGAAAGAAGGAGAATTGAAAGAAGTTAATGTCATTATCAAGGCTGACGTGCAAGGTTCTGTTGAAGCATTAGCATCAAGCTTACAAAAGATTGAAGTTGAAGGCGTTCGTGTGAAGATTATCCATACAGCAGTAGGGGCAATCAACGAGAGCGATATTACGCTTGCAACAGCAAGTAACGCGATTATCATCGGATTTAATGTGAGACCTACCCCACAAGCGAAAATTCAAGCTGAATCTGATCAAGTAGATATTCGCTTACACCGTATCATCTATAACGTAATTGATGAAATCGAAACAGCGATGAAAGGGTTGTTAGACCCAGAATTTGAAGAAAAAATTACTGGTCAAGCAATCGTTCGTGAAACATACACTGTATCTAAACTCGGAACAATTGCTGGTTCATACGTATTAGAAGGTGTTGTTAAACGCTCAAGCTCAGTTCGTTTAATCCGTGATAACATTGTTATTTACGAAGGTGAATTAGCAAGCTTGAAACGATTCAAAGATGACGCTAAAGAAGTTAAACTTGGATTCGAGTGCGGTATCATGATTGAAGGCTACAACGATATTAAAGTAGACGACATCATCGAAGCCTACGAAATGGTCGAGATTAAAAGAAAATAGTGCGAGAAAATTCGCTATGAATCGAACCGTTGGACCGGAACAACGCAAGCGACCGAATAAAGAAGAAATTTACGATGTAAGTAAAACGAAGAGGGACTGATTGCAGTGCCTCTTTCGTTGGAAAGGAGAGAAAATGGCAAACTTTAGAGTTGGTCGTGTATCACAAGAAATTTTACGAGAAGTAAATGATATCTTATCTAAAAAAGTTCGTGATCCACGTGTACAAGAAATCACAATTACTGAAGTAGAAGTAACTGGCGATTTACAGATCGCTACAATTTATTACACAACACTTCAAAAATTAGCTAGCGAACGTCAAGCTACAGAACGTGGTTTAGAAAAATCAAAAGGCCTAATCCGTCGTGAATTAGGCAAACGTCTATCGTTGTACAAAACTCCAGAATTAATCTTTAAACGCGATGAATCAGTTGATTACGGAAATCATATTGATGAGCTTTTAAAATCGATTCATGAAGAAGATGAACAAAGATAATGACCTGAAGAGCAAAAGTACATCTAGCATAAATATCTCTTTTGCTCTTTTTAGTAAAAAATACCATATATGGTATTTTTCTAGTTTGTTAAAAAAGCCAGAAGAGGTGTTTTATGATTGATGCAAATAATACATGGGTATTGTGGTCTATTATCGTTGGGATTGCGACTATCAGTATCTTTTTAGAAAATCGATATAAATGGGCTGCAAAGATTAGCGGAGCCATTATTGGACTGTTAATGGCAGCAACATTAAGTAATTTAGGCGTTATCCCAACTGATTCTCCAGTATATGATCAAGTTTGGGGAGTTGTTGTACCGTTAGCCATTCCAATGCTTTTATTCCAATGTGATTTAAAACAAATTTGGAAAGAGAGCGGACGATTATTGGCTATCTTCCTCATTAGTTCTGTAGGAACTGTTCTTGGGGCAGTATTAGGATATTTGGCATTGTCAAAGGCGATTCCTGTATTGAACCATATTGCTGGAATGATGGTTGGAAGTTATATCGGTGGTGGAGTGAACTTTGTTGCCGTTTCATCAGCATTTGATATTCCAAAAGAACTCATTTCTGCGGCGACCGTTGCGGATAACTTGTTAATGGTATTTTACTTCTTAGTATTGTTAATGATTCCTTCAATTGCCTTCTTCAAAAAGCATTTTAAATTTGCTTATACTGAAGGTGTAAAAGAGGAAGAGGAAAAAGCATACAACAAAGACACAGTTATCACTGTTCAAGATGTATCGTTTGTGTTTGCGATTTCTGTAGTTATCGTAACAATCAGCTTTACATTATCTGAAATGATTTCAGGTCTTGGGGATAACAGCTTTATTCAACTAGTTTCGAATAAATATTTAATTTTAACTACGTTGACAGTTGCCTGTTCGACTATTTTTGCGAAACACTTCAAGAAGATTAGTGGAGCAAATGAAATTGGTACATTCTTGATTTACTTATTCTTCGTAGTTATCGGAATTCCAGCTTCGATTGGAGCAATCGTTGAGAAATCTCCATTATTACTTGTGTTCTGTGCTATCATGGTATTTGTGAACATGGCAGTGACATTTGCGGGTGCAAAAATCTTCGGATTCACAGTGGAAGAAGCCATTCTTGCTTCAAATGCAAACATCGGTGGTCCAACAACAGCTGCAGCAATGGCTATTTCAAAAGGATGGCATCGCTTTGTTGCACCTACAATGCTTGTTGGAACTCTAGGTTACATTATCGGTACTTATGTAGGAATCTTTATTGGACAATTATTAAACTAACAAAAAAGCAACTAATTCTGAAAACCAGAGTTAGTTGCTTATTTTTTATTTATTTTCTAAGTAAGTGATGGCCATTGCATCAACGCCTGTATGGCTCATGATGATTGGAGAAGTGGTTACAATTGTTAGTGGCACATCAGGGAATAGTTCGCGTACACGAGCTATATTACCTTCGTTAAACTCACTTAAACCAGCGTGCATAATGGCAATTTCTTGTATGCCGTTTGGAGCTGCCTTCATCTGTTCAAAGATTTCTTCATATTTCTTTTGAAGTGATTTTAAACCGCGTCCTTTTTGGATAATCTCAATTTTTCCATTAATCACTTGTAGGAATAATTTAATACTGAGTAAGTTGGAGAACATTCCCATTAGTTGGCTAATACGACCACCTTTAATTAAATTGTCTAAGTGAACAACGGTTAAATAAAGAGTAGTACGTTTTTTAGCATCTTCAATAATCTCAAGAATTTCGTCAACTGTTTTTCCTTCCTTAGCTGCTTTAGCCGCTTCTTTAACAAGCATTCCCATTGATCGAGACGTAAAGTCCGAATCAACAACAATGACATTTGTTTCTGTGATGTCGGCTGCTTGGCGAGCTGCATCTACAGTACCACTAATGGAACGCATCATCTGAATTGAAATCACAGAATCTCCGTTTTTACCAAGTTCATCATATACTTCTACGAAACGGCCGATTGAAGGTTGAGCTGTTTTTGGAAGCTCAGAACTTGCAATCATTTTTTCTTTAAATTCTTCTTTAGTAATTGTTACACCATCGATATAATTTTCATCATCGATTGAGATATTCATTGGAACGATAGAGATTTCAAATTGTTTTACTTCTTCTTCAGTTAAATCTGCTGTTGAGTCTGTTACAATATATACTCTAGACATTCAAGTCACTCCTATCAAATAAGTTTACCTATCTATAATACCATATTTTTCGCATAAAAAGCTATATTCATAATCTATGTGGAAAAGGGTGAATTATGATACAATAGGTTAGCAAATGTAAAGTCTGAGAGGATGAATGGGATGGACGGAATCCTTCCGTTATGGAAAGAAAAAGGCATGACGTCATTTGACTGTGTCTATAAGGTCAGAAAACTATTAAAAACAAAAAAAGTCGGTCATTCTGGAACGCTCGATCCTGAGGTGGATGGAGTGTTACCAATTTGTATTGGAAAAGCGACAAAGGTTGTAGAAAATCTTCATGAAGCCAATAAAGTATATCAAGGTGAAATTACATTAGGGTTTTCTACCGAGACGGAAGATGCACATGGGGAAGTTACTGCTTCATCGCCAATTGAAAATCCTTTTACTATTCAAGAAATTGATAAAGTAATGCAACGGTTTATTGGAGAAATTACTCAGATTCCACCGATGTATTCTGCGGTAAAAGTAAATGGGAAACGTCTTTATGAATATGCAAGAGCTGGAGAAGAGGTAGAACGTCCTGTCAGAAAAGCAATGATTTATGATTTCAGACGTATTTCAGAACCTGTTTATAACGGGGAAACCAAGACACAATCATGGAAGTTTGAAGTGAGTTGTAGTAAAGGGACTTATGTTCGAACGCTTTCTGTTAATCTAGGAAAAGCGCTGGGGGTTGAAGCGCATATGTCTCAATTAACCCGAGTGAAAAGCGGACCTTTTCATACGGACGATTGCATTACATTAGAGGAACTGAATGAACTTGTACAAAATAACAAAGCGCAAGAAGCTCTAAAACCTGTTGATTTAGTTTTTGAAGACTATCCACGAATGGACTTGACCCAAGAGGAATTCATTCGTTTTAAAAATGGTGCGATATTATTACAATCCGAATTTCCTCAAATTGAAGCACCGACAGCTTGTTATTATGAAGAGCAACTCGTTTCAATTTACGGTCCTCATCCAACGAAAAAAGGCTTATTAAAACCAATTAAAATGTTTTAGAAAGGAGAGAAGAATGCAAACGATAGAGTTAACACACCCTTACAAAAAAGAGTGCATCCTTCAAGAACCGATTGTCCTTGCTTTAGGGTTCTTTGATGGAATTCACTTAGGGCACAAAGAAGTGATTACTACTGCCAAAAGAGTCGGACAGGAGCGCGGCTATAAAGTGGCAGTGATGTCGTTTAATCAACATCCATCTGTTATTTTTCAAAATGTAGATCCTGAGAGCATTCAATATGTCTCCCCACTACAACGTAAGAAGGAACTATTAGAAGAACTAGGTGTTGATATTTTCTATTTAGTTGATTTTACTAAGGAATTTGGAGCTCTCACTCCGCAAGAATTTGTCGATCAATATATTGTTGGATTAAATGCAAAAGTCATTGTAGCTGGTTTTGATTACACGTATGGTAAGAGAGACATTGCAAATATGGAATTATTACCAAAGTATGCTTCGAATCGTTTTGAGATTATTACCATCTCAGAACAAAAGAACGATAGCGGGAAGATTAGCTCGACAGCAGTGCGAGATTTATTGCAAGAAGGACGTATTGAGGAAGCAAATAAATTGTTAGGGTATGACTACATGATGGATGGAGTCGTTGTTCACGGCTTTGGACGAGGCAGTAAGATGCTAGGGTACCCAACAGCGAATATTGAAGTGTCAAACGATACTTTCCTTCTAAAAAATGGGGTCTATGTCGTTGAAATGCTAGTGGAAGGAAAATGGATTCCAGGAATGGCATCAATTGGGATTAATCCAACTTTTGATGATGTCCATAAAGTAACGATCGAAGTAAACTTACTCGACTTTGACAAGGATATTTATCACTTACCAGTTCGTGTGAAATGGTTGAAGTATTTAAGACCGGAATTGAAATTTGACGGTATTGAAGCTTTGATTGACCAATTGAAACAAGATGAGGAAAATACAAGAAATTATTTCAAAGCGAAAAGAGGTTGATTCTCTATGTGGTATTTAAAGAATTACCATGAATTAACAAAAGAAGAGATTGTAGCCATTTATAAAGCTAGAATTGAAACTTTTATTGTGGGTCAAAAGTTGAATTATCAAGAAATCGACGATACAGATACCGTTTCCTGGCATCTATTTGAGATGAATGAATCGCATGAAGTGATTTCGTATTTACGAATCATTCCGGGAATTGATAAGGTGAGCATCGGAAGAGTGTTAATTGATCACAGATATCGTGGAAACGGTAAAGGCAGAGTGCTGTTAGAACGCGCGAGGGAAGTTTGTAAAGAGTGGTTCGTTGATACCGTCATTGAGGTTCATGCACAAGCGCATTTACAAAAACTATATGAATCACTCGGTTTCGAAGTCGTTTCAGAACCGTATGATATTGTTGGAATCAAGCATGTTACTATGGAGTTGTTTTAGGAGGAAATCATGATTACACGTTACACTCGTCCAGAAATGGCAAAAATTTGGTCTGATGAAAATCGTTATAACTGTTGGCTAGAAGTCGAAATTTTAGCAGATGAAGCTTGGGCCGAATTAGGAGAAATCCCAAAAGAAGATGTAGAAAAGATTCGTAAAAACGCAAAATTCACGGTTGAACGTATTTTGGAAATTGAAGAAGAAACAAGACATGATGTTGTAGCGTTTACAAGATGTGTCTCTGAAAGTCTTGGAGAAGAAAAGAAATGGGTTCACTACGGATTAACGAGTACAGATGTGGTGGATACAGCTTATGGTTATCAGTTGAAACAAGCCAACGATATTTTACGTAAAGACTTAGCAGACTTCCTAGAAATCATTAAAGAAAAAGCATTAGCTTATAAAGATACGGTATGTATGGGTAGAACGCATGGAGTTCATGCTGAACCAACCACGTTTGGTTTGAAATTAGCGTTATGGTATTCAGAAATGAAACGAAATATCGAGAGATTCGAACGTGCAGCCCAAGGTGTAGAAGCTGGTAAAATCAGTGGAGCAGTTGGAACATTTGCTAATATTTCTCCGGAAGTTGAAGCATATGTATGTCGTAAATTAGGGATTCGCCCTCAAGAAATCTCTACACAGATTTTATCTCGTGACTTACATGCGGATTACCTATCTACAATTGCTTTAATTGCAACAAGTATCGAAAAATTCGCAACAGAAATTCGTGGGCTTCAAAAATCTGAAACGCGTGAAGTAGAAGAGTTCTTTGCAAAAGGTCAAAAAGGTTCTTCAGCAATGCCACATAAACGTAATCCGATCGGTTCTGAAAATATGACAGGACTGGCTCGTGTAATCAGAGGGTATATGGTGACTGCGTACGAGAACGTGAATTTATGGCACGAACGTGATATTTCGCATTCCTCAGCAGAACGTATTATTATTCCAGATAGCACGATTTTACTAAACTATATGCTTCGTCGTTTCGGCAATATCGTTAAGAACTTGACGGTATTTCCAGAAAATATGTTACGTAATATGGATGCGACTTTTGGCTTAATCTACAGTCAAAGAGTATTATTGAAACTAATCGATAAAGGAATGAGTCGTGAAAAAGCTTATGATTTAGTACAACCATGTACAGCTAAAGCTTGGGATGAAAAATTACCATTCCGTTCTGTTTTAGAGGAGCAACCTGAAATTACGGCTACTCTAAGTAAAGAAGATTTAGATGATGCGTTTGATTATCACTATCATATTAAGAATGTAGATTTGATTTTTAAACGTGTAGGAATTTTATAGATTGAAAATAATACTGAAAAGAGTGCATTTTTTAAGAAAATGTGGTATAAATAGAAAGTAAAATTTAACTAAAGGAGTCAGAAAATGATTAACGTAAGTGATTTAAAAGCTGGAATGACATTCATTCTTGATGGAAAATTAATTAAAGTGTTGGAAATCAGCCACCACAAACCAGGTAAAGGGAACACTGTAATGCGTATGAAAATCCGTGACGTTCGTAACGGTTCAACAGTAGACACAACAATGCGTCCTGATGAAAAAGTAGAACGTGCACATATCGATACTAAAGATGTTCAATACTTATACAGCCAAGATGGCGTTGGAGTATTCATGGATTTAGAAACATACGAACAATACGAAATTCCTGAAGAAACAATCGAACAAGAATTGAAATATATCCTAGAAAACATGGAAGTTAAAATCCAATTCTACGGTTCTGAAGTAATCGGGGTTTCATTACCATCAACAGTTGTATTACAAGTTACTGAAACTCAACCATCAATCAAAGGTGCTACAGTTACAGGTTCTGGTAAACCAGCTACAATGGAAACAGGTTTAGTAGTTAACGTTCCAGACTTCATCGAAGCAGGAGAGTACTTAGAAGTTAACACTGCAGAAGGTACATACGTACGTCGTGCAACTAAATAATGATGAATTGAAACAAGGGTGAGCCAAGTGTTCATCCTTGTTTTTTTATAAAGGAGTAATGCAAATGCGGATTGCTGTGATGGCAGGAACACCTATGGATACGAAGTTAGGTGTCGATTTATTAAAGGAAAATGGATTCACTCAGACAATCTCTGTTCCTATTTCTAAAAATCCAGTCGAACAAACAACTTTTCAATCGTTAGAGGAAGAAGAAAGAGAGCAGTATATTAGAAGTGTGATTGATGGAATGAAAAACGACATCGACGCTGTTTTTGTGTACTGTAATTCACTCAGTTCAGTTGTAAATTTTGACAAATTGCAAGATGAATATAAACTCCCAATGATTACTCCGATGCAAATGTATCGAACACTTGGGGTAGAACATGATTATTTAGCCGTAATGGCGGCTAATTCTCATGGGTTAACGGGCGTTGAAAATAATCTATATATTGCGAATCCTAATCTGAAGGTGTTTGGTGTGACGATGTTAGAGCTAGTTAAAGCGATTGAAACTGGCAAACCCCAAGAGGAGATTATTAAGCAATTTGATTTCCAAAGTCTTTTCCATTATTTTGAAAGTACTGAAATAGAAGCTGTCGTACTAGGGTGTACACATTTTCCATATGTAAAGAGGGAATTACTACAGCTCTCAAATATTCCAATTATTGATGTAGGTGTCTATATGATTGACCGCTTAAAGAGTCAAATTTAGGAGAGTAAATTATGATTACAATCGAAAAAATGAAACAGTTTTTTCGTTATGAAAAACTCAAATACAAAAATCCTGTAAAATTTCCGGAAGTAGCAGAAGAGATGATACAGTTGAAGAAAGCAGGGCAAGATGCAAGACAGGAATTTACAAAGTTAACGGAAGTATTTTATAAGAACTTCCAACCATTTCGCAAAGACCCGGTTAGTCAATGGATGAATCAAGCCCAAGTGGTAAGACCCGCTTTTTGGAGATATTTTATCGAAGAGGGGCAAGCTGAAGGAAATCCATCTTTTGCGTTACGTTTATTTAATCAAGATAATAAATTGGGCGTATATGTAGAATTGAGTTTTATCGAACGTAAAAAGAATGACAACTCTGTGCGTTTGCAAAATAAAGTATTAGAGTGTGAACCTAATAGTAATATTCTATATATAGCATCTGATGTTCAAAAGAATGCAATTGCTTATGAAGGCAACGAATCTAATAGAGATAAATTAACAAGAGCTGTTAAAGAGGGCAAATTTCGTAAAGTCATTTTAAGAAGGCCAGTATTTCTTGAAAGTAACAAAGATGGAATTGAAGAAGAACTTTCGGACGCATTGAAGGAATTATTTCCGTTTTATGAGACCATTTATATGAATGAAGTAAATTAAAAGAGGTAGATTTAATATCTACCTCTTTTTGAATTAAATTTTTATGCTGCAACAGGAGTACCTGGTTTTACAGTTACTTCTTCTTCTGATTCTGTTTGTTCTTCCTCAGTTGTTTCTTCTGTAGTTTCCTCAGTGGTTGTTTCACCAGTTGTTGGACCTTCAGTAGTAGCTGTCTCTGTTGTAGGTGTTTCAGTGGTTGTTACTTTAGTTGTTCCACTTTCAGTAGTGACTGTTGTTGTTTCATCACCTTTTACAATGATATATCCAACATATTCATAACAATCAATTTCATCTACAGTAATTTCTTCTAATTGTGAAATAGAAACTACTTTAGTTTCACCGTTTAAGATTACTTGCGAAGCGTCTACAGATCCAACAAGGATGCTACCAGATCCAATTACAAATAAAATGGTAACTAACTTTTTACCTTTATTTGATTTTAATAGAGCATAGGCTGCGCCTAAGACAAGAATCCCAGCACCAAGTGTCACTAAACCTGTTGATGTCCCAGTGTTTGGAAGAGAAGTTTTATCAACTGGACATCCCACTTTTTTGTAAATTAATTTTACAGAAGTAGTAGAGTTAACTTCTCCCAAAGGTTTCCCAAAAATGATTAATTCTTTTTCAGAATTAGAAAGTGACTCAACATCAATATTTGTGATATTAATTTGAGTCGTACCATCTGCGTATGCAGTAGTGAAATTAGAAGCGAAAATAGCTGTTAAAAACGCTAGAGAAATTAAGGCTACTAATTTTTTGAATGATTTCATAATTAATCTTTTCCTTTTTATTCTTTTATTTATGAAATTATAATGGAAATGATAAATGTGAAAATATTGTTTTTCCTTCCAAAGGAAATTATGACCTCTTATTTTTGTTTGGTGTTTGACGTTCATATGGACAAAAATTTTCGGAAGAATCTTAATTACAAATTACATAAGGTGCTAGAATCATTGATGTTATAAGCGTTATACATCTGCGGAACTAGAAAATATTAAACTGAAAATCAGTCTTAAGTCTGAGGGTTTCTGTATTGACTTAATTTGACCAATGTGATAAATTATAAATGTGGTTAGCACTCGTCTTAGTCAAGTGCTAAAGAGAGGTGACTATGATGTTAACCAATAGACAATTGCTAATCTTACAATTAATCATACAATTATATACGGAAACTTTGGAGCCGGTCGGGTCTAAAAAATTAATGGAAGTTGCTGAATTACCATTTAGTTCTGCAACGATTCGTAATGAGATGATGAAATTAGAAGAAATGGGCTATCTTGAAAAAAACCATACTTCTTCTGGACGAATCCCTTCGAATAAAGGGTATCGTTACTACATTGATTACATCTTACCCGGACAAAAGCATCCAGTTTCTTTAAGCGTTCGAAATCAAATTCGAGAAGTTTTTCAACAGTCTACATTAGAAATTCAAGATGTATTTCGTTTATCTGCTGATATTTTAGCAACACTAACGAATTACACGGCAATTTCTTTTGGACCTGAAGTGAAAAGCGCAACGTTATCTGGTTTTAGACTGGTTCGATTGAACCCAAATCAAGTAATGGCAATTGTAGTCATCAGTAATGGTTTAGTCGAAAATAAAGTCTATACAATACCAGGAACGATTGATGATAGTGATTTAGATAAGGTGGTTCGCATCATCAATGATGAGTTGATTGGTCTACCGTTAGATGTCGTTGCCAAACGACTGAAAACTGATTTACCAATTCTTATGACTCGCTATATGAATTCTCAAATTCAAATTGTAAAAGTGATTCAAGAGATGATGAACCAATTTGAACAGGATCGAATGCATGTGGCTGGAAGAAGGTATTTACTCAATTACTTTGACCATCATGCAAATGTCGATCAGCTTAAAGGAATTTATCAATTGATGGATGATCAAAACAAGTTACATCAACTAGTAACGAATGATCATCATGATATTCAAATTAGGCTCGGCTCAGAAATGGACCATCCGTTACTTGGTGACTTTAGTTTGGTAACTGCTAGTTACGAAACGCCAAACCAAGATACAGGAATGATTGCTCTTCTTGGACCAAAGAATATGCCGTATTCGAATGTATTATCAATTGTAAAAGGACTCAGGGAAGAGTTAGCAACCACGATAGAAGATTATTATCGTAACTTATAAAGTAAGGAGATGAAATCTTGGAAACAAATGAACAAAACAGTAAAGAAGAATTAAAAGAAGAAAAAATTGTTGCAGATGAAGCTCCTCAAGAAGAAGTTACTGAAGAAACTACAACAGAACTTACGAATGAAGAGAAATTACAACAAGAAGTAGAGAAGTTGAATGATCAAGTATATCGACTATCTGCTGAAATCTCGAATATCCAAAAGAGAAATGCAAAAGAAAGACAAGATGCTGCAAAATATCGCAGTCAAAGTCTTGCACAAAACTTATTAAATGTGATTGATAACCTTGAGAGAGCAATCGCTACTCCAAGTGAATCAGAAGAAGCTCAAAACCTTAAGAAAGGTATTGAGATGGTGTATGAAGGTTTCCTTTATGCACTAAAAGAAGAGGGAATCGAAGAAATCGAAGCCCTAAATCAACCATTTGACCCAACCTTACATCATGCAGTTCAAACTGTTCCAGCAGAAGATGGTCAAGAAGCGGATCAAGTGGTGCAAGTGTATCAAAAAGGATACAAATTAAAAGATCGCGTATTACGACCAGCAATGGTCATCGTCTCTCAATAAGAAGACGAATCATAAAAAAATAAATTTTAATTAATAGGAGTGAATTAAATATGAGTAAAATTATTGGTATTGACTTAGGAACAACAAACTCAGCAGTAGCTGTTTTAGAAGGTAACGAAGCAAAAATTATTGCAAACCCAGAAGGAAACCGTACAACACCATCTGTTGTAGCGTTCAAAAATGGAGAAATTCAAGTAGGTGAAGTTGCAAAACGTCAAGCTGTAACAAACCCAAATACAATTTCTTCAATCAAACGTCACATGGGTGAAACAGGATATAAAGTAGAAATCGAAGGTAAATCTTATACACCACAAGAAATTTCAGCTATGATTCTACAATACTTAAAAGGTTATGCTGAAGAATATCTTGGAGAAAAAGTTGAAAAAGCAGTTATTACAGTACCTGCATACTTCAACGATGCACAACGTCAAGCAACTAAAGACGCTGGTCGTATCGCTGGTTTAGAAGTTGAACGTATCGTTAACGAACCAACAGCAGCAGCTCTTGCATATGGTTTAGACAAAGTTGACCACGAAGAAAAAATCTTAGTATTCGACCTTGGTGGTGGTACATTCGACGTATCTATCCTTGAATTAGGTGACGGCGTATTCGACGTATTATCTACAGCTGGTGATAACCATCTTGGTGGGGATGACTTCGACCAAAAAATCATTGATTTCTTAGTAGAAGAATTCAAACGCGAAAACGGTATTGATTTATCAAGCGATAAAATGGCTATGCAACGTTTGAAAGATGCTGCTGAAAAAGCTAAGAAAGACTTATCAGGTGTATCTCAAACTCAAATCAGCCTACCATTCATCTCTGCTGGTGCAGCTGGCCCATTACACTTAGAAGTAACGTTAACTCGTGCTAAATTTGATCAATTAACACATGATTTAGTAGAACGTACAAAAGAACCAGTTCGTCGTGCATTAAGCGATGCAGGATTATCAGCAAGTGAAATCGACCAAGTAATCCTAGTTGGTGGATCAACTCGTATTCCAGCAGTTGTAGAAGCTGTTCGTAAAGAAACTGGTAAAGAACCAAACAAATCTGTAAACCCTGACGAAGTAGTAGCAATGGGTGCTGCAATCCAAGGTGGAGTAATCTCAGGTGATGTAAAAGATATCGTATTATTAGACGTTACTCCATTATCATTAGGGATTGAAACAATGGGTGGAGTGTTCACAAAATTAATCGACCGTAACACTACAATCCCAACAAGCAAATCACAAGTATTCTCAACAGCTGCAGATAATCAACCAGCAGTAGATGTACACGTATTACAAGGGGAACGTCCAATGGCAGCAGACAACAAAACTTTAGGTCGCTTCCAATTAACAGATATCCCACCTGCACCTCGTAATGTGCCACAAATCGAAGTAACATTTGATATCGATAAAAATGGTATTGTAAATGTTCGTGCAAAAGACTTAGGTACTGGTAAAGAACAAGCTATTACAATCAAATCTTCTTCTGGTTTATCTGATGAAGAAATCGAACGTATGGTGAAAGATGCAGAAGCAAATGCTGAAGCAGATAAAAAACGTAAAGAAGAAGTAGATTTACGTAACGAAGTTGACCAATTAATCTTCACTGTTGACAAAACATTGAAAGAGTTAGAAGGTAAAGTGGATGCTAGTGACGTTCAAAAAGCTGAATCAGCTCGTGATGAATTAAAAGCAGCTGTAGAAGCAAATGACTTAGAAGCAATGAAACTAAAACGTGACGCTTTAAATGAAGTGGTACAAAACTTAACTGTGAAACTTTACGAACAAGCTGCCGCAGCTCAACAAGCAGCTGGCGCTTCTCAAGAAGGTTCAACAGAACAAGCATCTTCAAATAACGATGGCGTTGTAGACGCTGACTTCGAAGAAGTAGACTAATATTTGCTAAATTGATAGGGTGTAAGACTACTTAGTGGCCTTACGCCCATATCCTTTGTAAACTATGAAAGAAAAGGAGGGGCAATTCAGTGGCCAAAAGAGATTTATATGAAATTTTAGGCGTATCAAAAGATGCCTCTGAAGCAGATATTAAGAAAGCTTATCGTAAATTATCTAAAAAATACCATCCAGATATTAACAAAGAACCTGGAGCAGATGAAAAATTCAAAGAAATTGCTGAAGCTTACGAAATCTTAGGCGACGCACAAAAACGTGCTGCTTATGATCAATATGGACATGCTTCTTACGATCCAAATTCTGGATTTAGCGGCGGAGGTTTTGGTGGTGGATTTGATGGATTCAGTGGATTTGAAGGATTCGGAGGATTTGGCGGTAATGGGAACTTTACTGGTGGATTCGAAGATATCTTTAGTAGTTTCTTCGGTGGCGGAGGCAGTCGAGCTAATCGTGCAAACATGCCACGTCAAGGGGCTGACCTTCAATATGTCATGGATTTAACATTTGAAGAAGCAATCTTCGGTAAAGAAGAAACGATTCATTACCATCGTAACGATGAATGTCAAACATGTCACGGAACAGGTGCTAAACCTGGAACAAATCCAACAACCTGTTCAAAATGTCACGGTTCTGGTGTGATTAATGTCGAAAGAAATACACCATTTGGTCGAATGATGAGTCAAACAACTTGTGATGTGTGTCATGGAACTGGACAAGAAATTAAAGAAAAATGTTCAACTTGTCATGGACATGGTCAAGTAGATGAGACTCATAAAGTGAAAGTGAAAGTACCAGCCGGTGTTGAAGATGGAAACCAAATGCGTCTTCAAGGACAAGGTGAAGTAGGGACGAATGGTGGCCCTTATGGTGACCTTTATGTTATCTTCCGTGTCGGACAAAGTAAGACATTCAAACGACAAGGAGCAGATATTTATTATCAACTTCATGTTAACTTCGCACAAGCAGCACTTGGAGATGAAGTGGATGTACCAACTGTACACGGTAAAGTGAAATTAAAAGTTCCTGCTGGAACACAATCGGGTACAATTCTACGATTACGTGGGAAAGGTGCTCCAAAACTTCGCGGTACTGGAAATGGAGACCAACATGTTGAAGTTATTGTAGATACTCCTAAGAAACTAACAGATAAGCAAAGACAAGCACTACAAGTATTTGCTAGCGAGGAAGGAACAGAACTTCATAACGGCGAGGAGAATTTCTTCGACAAAATGAAGAATGTATTTAAAGATACATTTGAATAAATTAAAATAGAACTTAGCATATTCGTTGCTAAGTTCTATTTTTTTGTTTATTTGGAAGTGACTGCTAGACGACGAATAATCTGTGCGTGTTCAGGAAATTTTTCTAGTAGTTCATCTTGTGTATAGAGTTTAAAGTCCTCATATTCAAAACCAGGTGTGACGCTACAACTCACAATTGCAAAGTCTTCTGCGTTTCTTGATTCAATCGTTGAGCCGAAAATAACGCCAGCTGGGACTGTAAATTGAAGTTTTTGCCCAACTCCTGGACCAATTTCAACAGTTTCATAAACACCATTTGGATGAATCATATGAACAGTTAAAGCATGGCCGAAATGATAGTACCAAATTTCATCGGATGAGAGTAAATGAAAGTGGGAAGGATTATTGCTCGATAATAAGAATAATATAGAAGTGGATAAAGTGCGAATGCGGTTATCGTTTAATTCTACAGTCTCTACAGCTTTATAAGTCTGTCTGAAATATCCACCTTCAATATGGGGTTCTAACTCTAATTCGTCAATCCATTCTTGTTTCGTTTTCATAATAATCCTTCTTGCGTTTATTAGTTCTATTATAACCTAATTCTGACCCCTTGTGAATTGTTGATAGAGCGGTATTTATGCTATACTGGTACTATTGGAAACAGAAAGGAGAAGAGTCATGAAAGATAATATTGCACAAATTGTCTCTAATAAAGATATTAAGAAAATTAGAGAACTTTTTAATGAGAATTATCCAATTGATATCGCTTTGGCTTTAGAAGAAGTGGATGATGACGTATTGAAAGATTTCATGTTCTCTATCTCGAACACAAGATTAGCTTCTATTTTGGAAGTTGCTGAACCTGATTTCCAATTACGGATGCTTGAGAAACTCCCATTTAGACGGGTAATTCTATTGTTCCAACAAATGTCAAACGATGATGTCGTGGATATTTTAGGCAATCTACCTGTTGGAATTCGCAAACGTTACCTCAAGATGATGAAACAAAGTTCTCAAGATGCGATTCAAACGATGTTAAATTACGCTCCGGATACTGCTGGAGGAATTATGACAACAGAGTATATCACGGTCAAAGAGCACTTAACGGTTGAAGAAACATTATCGAAGTTAAGAGAAATTTCACCAAACTCTGAAGTCATTAACATTATTTTTGTGACTAGCTTACAAAGAAAATTAATCGGTTGGATTGATATTCGCGATTTATTTACTCATGATTTAGATGAGAGTTTACATGACGTGATGCATACGAATATTATTTCTGTCTTACCAGAAGAGGATCAAGAAGAAGTAGCTCGTATTTCTACTAAATATGACCTATCTGTTGTTCCTGTAGTTAATAAGCATAATGTACTATTAGGGATTATTACAATCGATGATATCGTTCATGTCTTACAAGAAGAGCATCACGAAGATATGTTATTAATCAGCGGGGTTGAAGGAACCGAACGAATCGGTGGTCCTTTTAAAGAATCGATTCAAAAACGGACACCTTGGCTATTAATTAACTTAATTACAGCTTTTATGGCAAGTGCGGTTGTTGGATTATTCCAGGATACAATTGAACAAGTCGTCGTACTTGCGGTTGCAATGCCGATTATTACGGGGATGGGTGGGAACTCCGCTTCTCAAACATTAGCCTTGGTGATTCAAGAGGTTGCAATTGGTCAATTGACTTGGGAAAAAGACAAGAAGTATGTATTAAATGAAATCTGGCTAGGATTAGTCAATGGGATTATTACAGGGATTTTTGCAGCTGTAGCGCTATATATTCCATATCAAAACTTTTTCTTATCGATTATTGTCATTTTAGCAATGGCAATGAACCTAATGGTAGGGGCGTTCTTCGGCTTCTTCGTTCCTTTATTCTTGAAGAAACTAAATTTAGACCCAGCCATTTCATCAACGATTTTTGTAACAACAGCAACAGACGTATTAGGATTCTTTATTTTCTTATACTTAGCGAAGTTGTTCTTACCGTTATTAATGTAATTTGATAAAATGATTTGAATTTTAACGTAGTAGTGTATTGAAGGAGTTATTCATGAATTTAGAAGAAATGAAAGAAAGACAGAAGCGCATTCGAAACTTCTCGATTATTGCGCATATCGACCATGGGAAATCTACTTTGGCCGACCGTATTTTACAAGCGACTGATACAGTGGCTGACCGTGAAATGCAAGACCAATTATTAGACTCAATGGATCTTGAAAGAGAACGTGGGATTACCATTAAATTAAATGCCGTTGAATTGACGTATGATGCTAAAGACGGTACGGAATATATTTTCCACTTAATCGACACTCCTGGGCACGTGGACTTCTCGTATGAAGTATCACGAAGCTTAGCCGCCTGCGAAGGAGCGATTCTTGTAGTAGATGCTGCTCAAGGGATTGAAGCGCAAACATTAGCGAATGTTTATTTAGCGATTGATAATGACTTAGAAATCTTACCAGTCATTAATAAAATCGACCTTCCCGCAGCGGACCCTGAACGTGTTCGTACAGAAATCGAAGATGTAATTGGGATTGATGCGAGTGAAGCGGTTCTGGCCAGTGCAAAAGTCGGTATCGGAATTCCAGAAATCTTAGAACAAATTGTTGAAAAGGTTCCTGCACCAACTGGCGACTTAGAAGCGCCGTTACAAGCGTTGATTTTCGACTCAGTCTATGATGCGTATCGTGGGGTTGTATTAAACGTCCGTATTCAAAACGGGATTGTAAAACCTGGTGATAAGATTCAATTGATGAGTAATGGAAAGACGTTTGATGTTGTAGATGTAGGTATTTTCTCACCAAAACCAATTAGTCGTGATTACTTAATGGTTGGGGATGTTGGGTACATCACCGCTTCTATCAAAACAATTCAAGATACACGCGTAGGGGATACCGTTACTTTAGCGAATAATCCGGCAAGTGAACCATTAGATGGATACCGTAAAATGAACCCAATGGTATACTGTGGGTTATATCCAATCGATTCGTCAAAATATAATGACTTACGTGATGCGTTAGAGAAATTACAATTAAATGATGCTGCGCTTCAATTCGAAGCAGAAACATCACAAGCGCTTGGATTTGGGTTCCGTTGTGGATTCTTAGGATTACTCCATATGGATGTTATTCAAGAACGCCTAGAACGTGAATTTGACTTAGACTTAATCACAACGGCTCCGTCTGTAATTTATCATGTACAAAAGACTGACGGGAGCGAAGTAGTGGTTTCAAACCCAGCAGAAATGCCAGATCAATCAAGCGTACAATCGATTGAAGAACCTTATGTTAAAGCATCTATCATGGTGCCAAATGAATACGTAGGGAGCGTTATGGATATTTGTCAACGTAAACGTGGAACGTTTGTTACAATGGATTACTTAGATGAGTACCGAGTAAACGTGATTTATGAGATGCCACTTTCAGAAATCATCTTCGATTTCTTTGATTCATTAAAATCAAGCACAAAAGGATATGCCTCTCTTGATTACGATTTAATCGGATATCGTGCAAGCAACCTTGTGAAGATGGATATCATGTTAAACGGTGAAGTAGTCGACGCCTTAAGCATTATCGTGCATAAAGAATTTGCTTATAATCGTGGTAAAGCCATTACAGAGAAACTTAGAAAACTTATTCCTCGTCAACAATTCGAAGTTCCAATTCAAGCTGCGATTGGGAATAAGATTTTATCTCGTACAAACATTAAAGCGTTACGTAAAAACGTATTGGCAAAATGTTATGGTGGGGATATTTCTCGTAAACGTAAACTCTTAGAGAAACAAAAAGAAGGGAAGAAACGGATGAAGCAAGTGGGTTCTGTTGAAGTTCCACAAGAAGCCTTCATGTCGGTTCTAAACCTAAACGAAGAAGAAAAATAATCAGTAGTAAAAAGGCGTCTGGTGCGCCTTTTTACTTTGAATTTGAAAGGAGATTAAGGGTGGAAAAAGAACGTCAACATTTTTATCGACAAATGCTTGCCATTGCGATTCCTGTTTCACTTCAAAGTCTATTAACATCGTTTTTGAATACATTGGATACAATCATGATTTCGTCTCTTGGCGATGCGAGTATTGCCGGTGTTGGACTTGCAAACCAAGTATTTTTCTTATTCACGTTAATTTGCTTTGGGATTCATACAGGTTCTGCAGTACTATTTTCGCAATATTGGGGAGTACGAGACGCAAAAAAAGTACAAGCTGTGAATCAGATAAGTTTACTACTATCGACAGCAGTAAGTGTTGTTTTCATGCTTCTTGGCGTATTATTTCCATATGAAATCTTATCTATTTTTACGAAAGATCCACAAGTCATTCAAGCTGGTGGAGATTACTTACGTGTTGCTGCTTTAAGTTATGTATTTACAGCGTGGAGTTTTGCAATGACAAACGCGCTTCGTGCAACTGACAGTCCTAAAGTACCTTTGATTGCTACAATTTGTAGCTTTATTACAAATGCATTCTTTAACTATGTATTTATTTTTGGAAAATTTGGAGCGCCCGCGCTGGGTGTGGTTGGAGCAGCAGTCGCTACTTTAATCGCTCGTATCATTGAAGTGGGAGTTCTATTTAGTGTTGTTAGTTTTTATAGCGGACCAATTCATTTACCAATTGGCCGTTATTGGCAAAAAATCTCAAAAGGATTTTGGATGAGTTTTTGGGTGACTACTTTCCCAGTAATTGTTAATGAAACATTTTGGGCTTTAGGTCAAGTTTTCTATAGTGCGGCTTATGCGATGGTTGGAACACAAGCAACAGCAGCCATTCAAGTTGCTGTTGCGGTTCAAAATTTATCCTTCATTTTAGTTCGGGGTGTCGGCAGTAGTTGCAGTATCATGCTTGGTAATAGAGTAGGACGTAATGAATTGGATAAAGCTCAAAGTGAAGCCAAACGATTCTTAATCATTTCTCTTGTTATCGGAGTTGTGATTGGAGCTATTCAAAGTTTAACACCACAATGGACTTTATTGATGTTTGCGCATTTAAGTCCGGAAGTATTTGAACTCGGTATCCAATTGCTTCAAATTATGGGTGTTATTTTCGTATTTAAAACATTAAATTCCATTATATTAGTTGGAATTCTTCGCGGTGGCGGGGATACACAGTACGGAATGAAACTTGAGATGGCTTGCGTATGGCTGATTGGCGTTCCACTAGCCCTTTTAGCTGCTGCAGTATGGCATTTCCCGGTTCAACTCGTTGTGATTTGTGCAGGTTCAGAAGAATTGTGTAAAGCTGTTATTGGCTTAAAACGAGTCTTCTCTGGAAAATGGATTCATCGTTTAGTTGAAGCATAGTTTTATGATGAAGAAAAAGAAGATGAACCTTTCTATTTTAGGTTCGTCTTCTTATTTTAGAGTGAAATATGATACAATAATAAAAAATAACTGAGGAGCTAAAGGCTTATGACAAACTTATATGGAAGCTTAGAAGCTGGGGGTACAAAGTTTATTTGTGCAGTAGCTGATGAAGAATTTAACACAGTCGAGGAACTTCAATTTCCGACAACCACTCCAAAAGAAACCTTAAAGAAAACAGCAGATTTTTTTGCTAAATTCAAAAATCTAAAAGCAATTGGAATTGGGTCATTTGGACCAATTGATGTAGATCCAAAATCGAAAACATATGGCTATATCACAACAACGCCAAAACCAAATTGGGCAAATGTAGATGTTGTTGGGACATTAAAGAAAAGAGTAGATGTACCTATCTATTTTACAACGGATGTAAACAGTTCTGCGTATGGAGAAGTCTATGCTCGTAACAATCGTGGAGAAAACATCGAAACACTTGTGTATTACACAATCGGTACTGGAATTGGTGCGGGTGTAATTCAACGTGGCGAATTTATTGGAGGCACTAGTCATCCTGAGATGGGACATGTGTATGTTTGTAAGCATCCAATTGATGTCGCTAATAACTTTGATGGCGTTTGTCCTTTCCATAAAGGTTGTCTTGAAGGTCTTGCTGCTGGTCCGAGTTTAGAAGCACGTACTGGAGTGCGAGGAGAACATATTGATATTTCAAGTGATGTTTGGGATATTCAAGCGAGTTATATCGCGCAAGCAGCCATTCAAGCAACACTAACTTTCCGTCCAGAGAAGATTGTTTTTGGAGGAGGCGTGATGGCTCAAAATCATATGGTAGAACGTGTTCACCGTAAATTTGAAGAGCTGTTAAATGGTTATGTACCAACACCACCAGTAAAGGACTTTATTGTAACACCTGCCGTCGATAATAATGGTTCTGCTACTTTAGGAAACTTTGTGTTAGCGAAAAGTTTAGTTCAATAAATTTCAACGTAGCAATTATTCATGAAATTAACGAATGAAAACTTTTACCGCAAGGCTTTTCATTTTCTTAATAATCTAGTACAATAGATGAGGATACACATATTGAAGGGAGAGAAAGCCAAATGTCAACAGGGGCATGGATTTTAATCGTGATTCTTGCTGCAATCGCAGGTGCGATCGGTGGTTTCTTTATCGCACGTCGTACAATGATGAACTACTTTGCAGAAAACCCACCATTTGATGAAGATATGATTCGTAGTATGATGACTCAAATGGGTCAAAAACCATCTGAACAAAAAGTTCGTCAAATTGCTGCTTCAATGAAAGCACAAGCTAAAAAAAGAGCTAAAAAATAAGGCTCTTTGTCAAATAGTGTTGATGAAGAAATTTAGGAAGGGATTAAGCAACTA
>ENA-OWLZ01000008-OWLZ01000008.1-metagenome-genome-assembly--contig:-NODE-8-length-52302-cov-5.606676_pt1 | contig 52302 bp, 57 predicted proteins | sample MGYA00245341_ERZ651117 | MGnify/ENA primary metagenome ERZ651117 (study PRJEB26857, sample SAMEA4031763) | metagenome | biome: human; feature: oral; material: saliva | place: Philippines | collected 2014 | study... | reverse complement strand
GTGTATCCAGAACCACATATAGCAGTATAGATATGACTGCCTTCTCGTTTTTCATCCATATTGAACGCTACCGACAGTATGTCGAATATCCCTTCAGACAAATGCAATGTTACGTCATTATCCATAATATTAATTTGTGAAGGTATCGTATAGAACTTCTCAGCACCTATAATATAATCAAAAATACGATAATTGATATACCGATATTTACTATTAGGGTTAATCGAACGAAAGATAATGTAGTTTTTAGAACTAGATAAAAACCCGACATAATCTCGTTCCATTTGGTCAATTGCCCATGCATATTTCTTACTAACCGATGCATGATTCAATTGTAAGAAATCTTTGATGGATGTTATGACTCGTAGAGCTTCTAACTGCTCATACTTAAACTCGATTCCTAATCGTTTACGAAGATATTTCACTTTAGCATGGTGCTCTTCCCGTATCTTAGGAATCTCTACATTTTGTACTTGACCATTCTTACTTCGTTTCGTTAATGCACTCCGTCGACCATTGGCACGATTAAATTGTTCTAATTGAATCGTGCTATCAATGTCCCCAATATCTTTATCGAGTAAGAATTGTCTATCGACTAATCCAGCTTCTTCACAGATCCAACAATGATACACTAAGGGTTCATCATTTCGTACCCATATGGAACAATGAGCACCATCATGATGTTTTTTAGAATCACCACATATAGGACAGCGAACTACTAGATGTTCTTTGTCTTCCCATTTAGCATAGGGTGTTTCTTCAAGAAGTCGGATTACATTTTGAATTGATGAAGTTTCCATTATTTTACCATAGTTTCTCCTGCATTGCATTCATTACAATCGAATGAAACTCTTTCTTTACAGAATCGGGTTCACCTCGTAGTATGTCCATCACACCACGGTAATTACCTTTTTGTAATTTCTTTAATATAAGATAATCACGTAATGTAATTTGCATCATTCGATGATGTCTAAGTTCACCTTCACATGTAATGTATTCAGCAAAGAATTGGAAATCACCTGGTTCAAGATGTATCACATCGGCATCATGGTATAATTGTTTCATATACCGATGTAACTTAGCTAAGCTTTTTTTCTTATAGCGTGTATAACGATCCTTTTGGTCTAATAATCTACCCCATGCGATCAAATCACTACGATTCGCTTTTCGTAGCACAAGGTTTAGTTGTTTGAAGTAACTTGTTGTATCCATAATATTATCCTCCTCAATATAAAAAAGTGTAGGGAATAGCACATCGCTATTCCCTAATATAATATATACTTAGATTTGATTTACAAAATCCAAGAATTCTTGTGAAAGAATATCAAGATCCATTTCAATTGGCTCACCTGTTAGTTCAGGATTATCATAATCCACATAGGTGAATTCCGTATTGATTAAGGTGGATAAGATATTGATAATCAAATCACCTTTACCCACATCATTAATCGTCTTAAACTTTTCATTCCGAATGTTTTGGTATACGGAAGAAGTTTCCACTTTCTCAATAAATTTAGAGTTGTGGATGGTACGACTATTGATTTTACCATTGATATTAGCAGTAATGATTTGGTTCAAGTATTGATAACCACTGAATTCCATCTTACGTTTCATTAGAATCATAAGTTTGATATATTGCTTCAATGTAATATGGTTCAAATCATTATAGCCACCAAAGTATTTACTGTAATAATAGAAGATTAAGTTCTTACTGATACGGTTCACTTTGAATTGTTCCGTATAAAACTTGATTTCATCTTTACTAATCTTGATACGATTTTCACGTTTGATACGCTTGATGGTGCTATCGATGTTAACCTTTGATAAGAGAATGATATTCTCATCAATCTTAACAGCACTCATTTCAAGCTTATCTAAATACGATAATCCTTCGGAGTCTTTCTCCTGATTGATTTCCTTATAGTTCATATTGAAGTTCTTATGAGATGAATACTTCAATTGTGTCTTAATGATAACACTGTTAAAGGAAATAATGGATTTATCAAATTGATACTTGAACACATTATCCACGATGATATTCTTATCCAAGTATTCTTCAGATCGAGAGATAACGTCCACAGATTGTGCTTCGTACTTATCCCAAATGATCTTGTTTTTCTTGTACGATAATTGTACAGATACATTGATAGAATTGAACAATTTTTGATATAAGTTAACATGTTCATTCTCTTCCACAATATCAAAAATTGGTCGATAGTATTCGATCAAATGTGCATTTTCAGATTTAGACTTCATTGTGGAAATGTAATGCATCACCATCGGAATGAAGATTCTAATGAAAATAGAAATTAGCATCAATAACTTCGCATGATGATTAGTAAACTCAAGAGATTCATAATAGGAAATCCCTTCCTTTTTCTTTTGGGTTAAATCAACACGATAGTTATCGTTAACCATGTTCATCACTTTTTGATACATGGTAGGTGTTACGATATATTCATATAGTAACTTGATGAAATCTTTTCGACCCATCTTGATTTTACGGGATTCAAGTAAGTACTTAAGACCTAAATAGTTACTCAATAACTCATTATCTGGATCATAGAATTTGATGAAGTAATTCATATACTTCGTGATTTCACCGAACTGCTTTACATAGGCATCCTTATAGACTACGTAGAAATCATTCAATCTACGCACTTGACTAGGGATGTTAAAAATTACATCGAATGGTACAATGACCTGTTTCGCTGTATATGTAATGACTTCATCACCAGGACCATATACCCATTCATCAACAGGTATAACGCCTTCCGGAACAGGGTCAAGAATGATATCATTCGTTTTTACATCTTCATTCATCTTATCTTCTCCATCTCATCATGAAATAAAAAACACCAACGCTCGGTATCTAAATGATAATATATGCTTATCTTTTCTTTCGAATTGTTTTTACACTTCGCGTTGTTTTAACCGATTTGGTTGTCTTTACCGCTTTTGTCAAGCTTGTCGCTTTCACTGGTTTGGTTGTTTTAACCATAGTTGAATTGGTGTCATTATGAAAGCGATGACGCTTGAATTTATCTACATTAAGGGTTAATCGATTTTTAATATTCGATAATGATAGTCGACTGACTTTGTTATAAATACGAAGAATTTCATAATAGTCCTTTGTATTCTTAACTAATTCTTCAAACTTACCAAAATTCCGATTATGTAAATTACGAATGAAACTAGGTCGATTCATAAGATACATGACCGCAAAATAAATAGTATAATCAAACCCAACTAATTCCTTTGGATTCTGTTTAGTTGGTTTTACTTTAAGAATTTTATCATCAAACTTGTCTTGTAGACCATCAATCAATAACCCTGTGCGATAATATACATAGGCATAGCGATATGCAAACGATGGGGCATTAGAAAACACCCGAACAGTCCAATTCTGTAAACTGTTTTGTTTAGCAATATCATCGGTTGGTGCAAAGAACTCAAATATAACATCATAGGCAAGGTCAATCCCTCTGTCTAGTGATTTACTTGATGGAATTTTCACATGGATGAAATATGATGAATGGGACTTATAGTACTTTACATCTAAAGTAGGAAATCGTTTAATAAACTTCGTATACCGTTCCTTATAACTACCTTCTATACTAGCATATCCATAAATGGTTTGCTGTGTTCTAGCTCGTTTTTCGGTTAAGAAGTCTTTTAGTGTTGGATAAAATCGATCCATATGCACTATCTCCATTAATCAAATAGAAAAGTAGATAGAAGGAAAAAATAATTCCTTCTATCTACTTGTGCTTGATAGCTTAATTTTTTATATCGGCTGCTAGATATTGGTTAGACGAAATAATCACACCAATGATAGCAATCGCACTGCGTAAGATTTCAATATCTGTACGGCAGGAGTTAATGATATCAGTGGAGAATGATTCAGATACCAAATCATAACAACGATTATCCATCGCTGAATTTTCTACAATATAGGCAACACTTTCACGTGTTACTTTAGGATCCTTGTTCTTATGAATCGTTTGTACTACATCCAAGAATGATTCATAGGCAATATCCGCAATGGTTTGGATAATAGGTTCTTGTTCAGATAAGCGAGTATTCAATTCAGGCATACATGCTTGAATAATCGCTGTATTACAACCTGGATTGATACCATACCGAAGAGCTGAATCACATGCTTTAATCGCATCATCTAAGGCATCATCATTCATTTTCTTTTCCAATTCACTATTACCACCCACACGAATCGTTGCGGATTTTAATGCTAATCGAGATAAGCGTTCTTTAGCCGCAATGAAATCTTTAGAAATGTAGCGTAAGTTTTCTACTTCCGCTAATTCTTTTTCCATATCACCACGAGCAATATCAGTACGAAGCTTAATCATATTAGCATCTTGATTAGTCAACCCAGTGAATTCAATGGTTTTATTTGTCATGAGAACTTGTTCTGATGTACCGAAGCGTTTAGCTACTTCTTCTAGTAACTCATTGACTTTTTCTTCTGGGTTTTCTGGTACTGGTCGATTATTCCAGAATTGTTCGAATGGTTCTGGTTGCATAGTTTCTTTAGCTTGTTCATATTCATTCCATTGTACTTGTTGAGCATTCAACGTATTCAATGTTTCTAGTAAATGATCAGCATCCATAGGGTTAATAATTGTATTTCCTAAGAAGGCAGACGCATCATCATAGATATCACGTTGAATCGCTTTGAAGAATGGTGCTTTACCAAAGATCATTGGGAATGGAATCGCACCAGCTTGTTGTTGCTGTTGTTGATACCAAGCACGGAAACGGTTGATATCATTCTTCACTCGATCTAAGAATTGGTCATCATAATATGGAGCTATCACTAATAATTGCTTTTGACCTGTTGCGTCAGACTTAGCTATAGCTGCATTCATGATCTTAATTAAATCCCAATGCTTGTTTTCAAGGGTGAAGTTGAATAGTACTACAGACGGTTGTTTTAACTCCACTTTAGTACCATTATCAGTATTACAATAGATGCGATCTAAATAGGATGCATCAATATAGAACATATCATCTTTGATTTCATACGATGGTTCGTTTGTATCAGACATAGCTTTGCTGATGGTTACATCGCGACCACATTGTTCATAGATATCATGAATGATGTTCGTATAGGTTTTATCATCATTGGTAGCAACCTTAGCGATATTCGTTACAATATCCAAGAAGTTCTCATCCGTCAACTGTTGAGCATTGGATTGAATGTATTGTGTTGCTACATCAACGAATTGATTCACATATTGTTTTAAATCACGAGGACGTAACGCCTTCAATTCATCTGATTGAGATAGACGATGTAAGAAGTTATACGCTGCGATGATGGAAGATGTAGAACCATCACCAACCTTCATAACCATTTGATGAGAGATGGTTAAGATGGTATTCAAGATCGTATTATCTGTACGGTTATTGAAGTGAATATTTTTCAATACCGTGAAACCATCTTTAGTCAAATGATAAGTACCCATAGACTCAATAAGTGTACTGGCACCATAGGGTCCTAATGTACTTTTTAAGGCAGAAGCCACCATCTCGAAGATTTCTTGCATACGAGTTTTGAATTCTGCTTCTGTAATGACATTCCAAGGGTGTTTAGTTTTGTTCTCTGGAATCAATGGGGGAAATGTAGGTCTAGGAATACTAGACGTTTGTTCCATTGTATCGAAAGAACTACTTGTATCTTTTACTACTTTAACGGAGATCTGATTATCTTCCGCTTGATTATATACTTCACTCATAGTGGTATCTCCTTTATCCATTAAATAGGTATGATTCATTAATAATGAGTATAGGGAAAGTTGATACATTGACATTATCCGCTAAGTCATGTTTCAGTATAAAATCCCGTTGATAATTATAACCATATGCTCCGACACCAAATACCATCTTAGGGTATTTGCCCGTACTGATGAGCTCCGCAACTCGATCAGCATCTGTGTCGTACACTAAATTGACAGATCCAATTCTGTCTAATACCCGTTCCAAGCTAGCACCTGTCACGTATTTGATTTTACCTAAACCATGCCTTACTTTGAGATCAAACAATTGACGCTTATCATATGTGGGATTCCACACATAGATATCGTTAATTGCCTTCGAAAACTTGTAGTTCTCCAGTACTTTATCAAATTTAAGTGTTCGATCATCATCGATATACAGTTTCTTGGATTTATCATATAGAAACTGATAATTCTTTTCATAATCGAACTCTTTAATCGCTAACCACTCGAGAACATTCTTTACTGGACGATGTAACCAATGAAACATTAATGCCTCCTCGGTTAAAGTATCCAATAGCTTAAAATCAATTAAGTCTTTAAATTTATCACGAAATCGTGTCTTCACTAAGTCTAGTATATAGAAATCCGCAGTCTTAATGATGTCCCGATACGTTACCAAGATAGTCAGACTCTTGAGTTTATCATCTTCACTCATAGAACCTCCAAAAAAAAAATACTTCCGAAATACATCGGAAGTATTTTCTAGTCACTAACGAATTACATCAAGTCACTTAATGAATCGAAAGATGCTGTTGATGTTTCCGCTAAGGAACCGCCACCATTATCATTAGATAAATTATCAGTTGGTGTTTTAATATCCCAAATATTTTGAGATGCACCACCATTGGAACGGTTCACAAAATTAGTACGATTACCGCTACCGTTATCAATACCTAATTTACCAGAAGCAGCTGCTCTGAATTCATATTCTCGGTTGATACGAAAACGGTTGGAAAAGTTGTCTGCATGTACACCGGCATTCATTAATGCGGAGCATGCAGTAAAGAATTCACCAACACCAACTACTTCAGTGTATTGGCTATTCATGTCGATTTCACCTGTTGCAGGTGTATATTTGGTAATCACTGGGTGTTTATCGAAATGGAATACCATGGATTCTGCAGGAATGCGATTTTCATCCAATTTACGATAGATACCAATGAATGGTTTTACTTCACCATATTGGTTAACACCAGTAGATACTACGAATAAGTTAACACGTGCACTAACAACGGCACGAGTACATTCTTCCCCTTTTTCAATAGCGGGAAGAATATCTTCTTTAATATATTTACCCACCAATACAGCATTATCTGGGCTAAGTGCTACGGATACAGATTTTTTGTAATCGTATACTTGTTTATTAGCTCGCTCAGCTTCAGGAAGTGCTGGGTGTATTTTAATGGATGCCATACCATTCCAGTAATCGAATACGACGGTAGCATCTCCATTGTAGAGTTGAATCCCACGAGTGTTGATATTGTCAGTCGGATTCATTTGACTTTGACTTGTCATAGATGTGTTGAATGCCATAATAAAGCCCTCCAAATATGAAATAATTTATCAATACCTGTTTGTTAGCTATAATGTTAGATATTACTATCCCTTTCGAACAAACAGTAAAAAGAATGAGTATGGGTTAATCATACTCATTCTTATAATATATACTTATTAGGTCATTTCATCTTCTGTGTATGTGATGTAAGAATCAATCTTAACACCATTCTTTGTTTTAAGATGAAGGTTTTCGTCAGGTAACCGTAATCTCCATTTTGTGGAATATACACGCAATGGAATATCAATATAGGTTTGACCTTCTTCAGTCAACATAGTAAAGGATATAGACGCTGTTTTGAAGTTAGTCCAAATACCCTTATCATTCATATATTCCAATACTAGGTTTTCCAATCCAGCCTTTTGGGACGGTTGCATAAAGGCGGCTCCACTAGCAGCAGTTTCATCTTTCACAAATTCGTGAGAAATGAAGATACGTTTAGGAGAGAATTTAATATTCCCTTCAATACCGTTAGCAGTATATCTAAGCTGTTCTCCCACATAGGATTCTTGGTCAGTCGTCCAAGTATATAATGGAATATCCATGTTTTCGATTTCTGGACCATATATGATGGATACGATACCAATATTAGGTTGACCAATGCGAACTTTAGGTTCGATGGTACCACCATATGTGATATTGTAGTTACCAGTTGTACCGGGTGTTAAGCTATTTGATTTATCATAGGTTGCGTTGATATTAACTTGATTATTATTAGCATACTCATCACCATTGATAGTAATAAGTTTACCAGCAATATAACCAGCACCAGCGCCACCGCCACCCGATTTAATGTATTTAGTCACACCATCTTCTATGATAAAGAATTTACTTACTTTACCCGGTTCACCATCATGACCAGGTAAACCACCAGCACCACCTTCAAGGATAGGGTTATCATACCCTTCTACTCCTTCAATCCAAATCTGTTTAACAGATTTACCAGGAAGTCCACGACCAGCTTCTAATTGTTCAGCAGTCAAAGAATTCAATCCTGGGTAGGCTGGGTTGGTATCAATAGTACCATTAAATTTAGCACCTGGAATTGGTTTATCATTGGTAATAACACTATCACCCAATAAGGCACTATTACCATTCATGCTAACGATGTTTGCAATCGTTTTATCAGCGGTAGCAATCTTAACTACGGTACCACGGACATTACCCATACGAGCAAATTCTCTTTCAGCATATGGTTGTGTTCCGGGATCAGTAGTGTTAGGGCTTAGACCTTGAGAGCCAGCACCACCCATACCGATAGCATCTACTTTAACTACATGCATGGTAGGTTCACCATTACCGAAATGGAATGATGTGCCGTTATCTTCTTTAGATTTAGTGGTCAATGGTAAGTCAGCACTGACTAATTCACTAGTACCACGTTTAGGACTTGTATTATCGGTAGCATTACCGAAGTTACCGACTACTACATTGAGAGATTCGATATTGGATACATCAATCACGGTAGACCGTAATTGACCTGATGCACTATGTCTATAGGCGGATGTAGTATCGTTATATAAACCAGATGGGGTACCAAAATACAATGGAGTATTCACAGGGATTTCAGTACGAGTGACTTTACCTGTTACACCATCAATACCATACCCAATGATAGGAGAACCATCAAAGGAAACGGTTTGAAAATCCACAGAGGAACTAATCAATCGATCGGTTTTACCTGTTTCAGTCACATAGGTATCAACAGATGAACTCAATAGTTGAGATTTCAATGCAGTGATATTCTTAGGGGTTACGTTATGAACGTAATCGTATTCAGAACCACCCGCTACAGTGATAACACATACTTTAGTTACACCCACAGGAATATTGAATGTATATTGACCTGGTTGGGAATAGATAGTGACACCATTGGCAATGTTTCTATACGATTTTGATTTTAAACGAAATGTTTGTTTAGTAGCGTCATCTGGCTTTATGTATATATCGAGAAGATTCTCGTCATATGAGTTGGTAGAGCCTTGGACGTACCCTGGCATAGTTGTATTCTCATCGACCTTAACATCAGTCGAAAGATATGGTTGTCCTTCTTCTAAATCACCAATCGATGAATATATGTCAGCATAGAAGGTTTCGTTCGTAGTATCTTTGGTAAACTTAAATCGTTTATTGAGTTTAGCCATTATTAACGATTGACTCCTTTCTTATGAAATATTGTAATTGATATTACATCAATGTCTAAATAAAGAAGAGTTTAGGATATCCTAAACTCTTCTGTAAATTAACCGAATGATTCAATAATATCAGTATACCAATCGAATAACCAGTTGATATCTTCTGTTGTAGCATGTAATACATTGTATGGAGTGATGACTGATGGATTGGTTGCATTGATCACTTCCATCTCTTTATCATTCCAAGACGTTTCCGTTAATGGTTTTGACAATTTACCGAAGTGCTTTAATCGATTGATGAGTAGTAACATATCGAATGTTGTATTCAAATCCGTAGAAGAATTAATATAAATCGCTTCTTCTTTATGGGAATCAATCCATTGGATAACTGTATTGAGTCGATCCATCATGTTGTTACATACTAGAAAATCCATATAATCAACACATGCTCTAAACATCATAGGATCCATGTTAGTTGTTTCACAGATAGAATCGATATAAGCATCGATATAGGTAAGGAATTCAACAGGTGGTACTTCGAATACATATTTACTTTCTACAATTGCTTTCTTGATAGCAATGAATAAAGCGATTTTTGATTGTTCGCGATACACACGAGTTACATTAGAGAAGCATTCATCAATGGATTCTTTACTCCCGTTAGAAATGATGGGATAGGTGTTCATAATTTCCACATAATATGGGTCTGACACCAATACACCTTGAGTAATTAAATTTTTAACAAACGCTTCCATCCGTGGACCATATGTAGCCATATCTAATCGGCATAATCGATTCAATAAAATCAATCGTTCTTCAGAACGAGTTGATTTATCGAGTTTATCAATGATCACATCTAATGGTAAATCGTCAACATGTGATACCAAATAGACTAATCGATTTTGATCTTCAGTGATACCTTCAAGTATCGTTTCAACCGAAGCAATCTTTTCTTCTAATTGTACCGTACTATCGGTAATCACATTCGTTTGATGATCGTTGCGAGCTAACTCATGTAATTCCACCAATTCTGGGTATTGATAAATGAATGGTTTACATTCATTTGGATACCAAACTATATTCATAATCAACCCTCCAAGGTTTTATCAATTAAAATAGGTTCTATTAATGCATATACATCTGATTCAAAGTATTTCAATACAGCCACACCGAAATCATCTGCATTAACAGATCGTAGTTTACTAGCTATATAATTAGACAATTTTCCATTACTAGACAGTCCAACCAAATAATCTAGTTCATTATCATCTAAGTAGTCTTCTATAGCTTTTTGTATATGTTCAGGTACGATCATATGAATTGCATTCAGTAATACTGCTAGATGTGAAAACATAAACTCATTGTGTGTATATAGCGAACGAGTGAATTCTTCTTTATGTTTCAAGCAAAAGATGATATAGTTATATACTAAATCAAATGCTTTATTCATATCTCGATCTTTTTCGTATCGTTTTACACATATGATAAGATATAAATACAATGACCGAGTATTATATTTTAGATATTCTGCATCAATCTGTTCCATTTTATGAATAATTCTAACAATATTGTTAACGTATACAGATAGAGCTTTCTCGGCTGTGATAGAACCATCAATGAGTTTATCACGTAAATGTGCTACTAATTGATCGATAGATTCGACAATTAACATCTTCTCTAATGATTTGGTCATCTTACATACACCTGCAATTTGAGTATATATTGTATTTGCTTTTTTAACATAGTCTTCAATACTATGGGCTTCAATTATACTTGTTTTCATGATATAATATGCTTTAACGATATTAGCCGATAAATCAAATAATTCATTTAGATTTAACGATTCGAATAATCTAATGAACTCTTGGATACTCGTATCTCTATCAATCCAACTAGACATCAATCGATATAAACATTCCAATTTAGTTTCCTTATCGTCCGTATTTGCTAATACTGATTTTACATACATCGTATCATTCTCATGATTGGAAACTTGGAATTGTTCTAATAACTGTGGGTGGTTTCTAAGTAAGCGTCTAGCCTGACACATATAATGGAAACCAATTTGGTTTACTTGTTTAAGTCGAGGTACTTCAGGAAAACCAGTTCCCCAAAGTTCTTTCATTTCAGTTTCATATTGCTGAATCCGTGAATCATCTTGGATGACTTCATAAATTCGTTCAGGTAGATAAATTAACATCAATAACTCCTCCAACTATGTTTTGGTTATCGGTCGGCGATAAGCAAGTCTTATAATGACCGATACGCCATTTAATTAATTCATTTCTAAGATAGGTTTCGGTATCTTTATGCTTATTAGCAGCATCTGATATAGCTGATTCTATCGCATGGATATAGTCACACCAATTAGGATTTGGTTTACCATAGTCACCAAAATTAACTGATCGATCAACTATACAGCCTCCATTACAAAAGTACCGAATATCGCATGCTTCACATGTAGGATTATGGATACATTGGCGTTCCGCACACTCAATTTCTTCAGTCGCATCATCATTTGTTAAGTCGAAGTATGGTAATTTACTGTTAGATATTGAGCAAGGGTATACACGACCATTATGAGAGATAAATATCTCACTCATTAAGCCACAACCACCATGATTTTGTTCAACTGTGCCTGTGACATGCTGTAGGTACTCGGTTGTAACAACCTTAGGGATAAACCGATTAGGGTTTTCTTCTAAACCTGTTAGATAATAATCAATCACTGCACTATATTGGGATTTGAAGTTCTCATAATTATCATCAGGGATTTTGAATGGGGTTTTATTATGACCCCAGCAATAGTTAGCCCCTGTTTGTTTATGAAATTCTTCAAGCTCTTTAATATCTGCAAGTAAATCTTTCTCATTACCAGTCAATGTTTTTTGTATACAGATATAACGACTTAAATCCATATGGATATACTTTCTTAACTCCGCTAATGCATCGAATGGAACCCCATTATGATCAACCCGAGTATTATTTCGTATATTATCATAGGATACAACGATTTCAAATGGATATTGTTCATATAGTTTCATAAGACGTTCTTGGTTAACAGTGAATCCTGTTATGATACCAAAGCGATATCTCCGTTCATTCGTACCCGGAATCGTTTCGTTGTAATACTTAGGTATAATCTTTTCAATGATATCTATTTGTAAAGCAGGTTCACCACCAAAGAATGTAATGGTTCTGGAATAGTTTCCCTTATCTTGGTTGATGAGTTCCATAGTATATTCAACTTCTTCTAGTGTCATACCCTTCAACTCTGGGTCGATATAGCAATATTTACAAGCTAATGGGCAAGCATAGGTTAAGTTGAAGAAGATGGATTGCCAAGAACGAAAACTATTCAAAGACCGAAGCATTCGTTTAATACGAGTTTTAAACTCTTTACTCAATTCCGGCATTTTGATTACCTCTAAATTTCATATATTCGAAATCCATTGTAGATTCCATACCACTACGCCATGTACGATAGCGTAGAATTCGTTCCATAATAATATCTCGATTCTTACAAGAATCAGAGTATAACTTATCACGGAATGCTAATAGTGCTTCTACTACTGTTTTAGTTTGTTCACAATACCCAAGATTGATCTCATTGAGATTACCTAGATAGGAACGTTCATAGCGACAACCACCAAAGCAATATTTATTATAGTCACACGTGTCACAATTGGCTGGACGTTCGTGTACATCGGTAGCAATATCAGTATTAAGCTCTCTATCTGTAATATGACCCATTTTGAAGTCTTCAGAGTATTGGGATAGCATAGTACATGGATAAATATCGCCATTAGGGCGAATGATAATCTCAGACCCAACATTACATGCCATACACTTTCTATCTTCTATAATAGAACCTATCATAGAAGCAAGACCTGCTGTAATGAACGGATTTTCGTCTGTTAATATATCATCCAATATCATTCCTAATTCTCGTTTAAGAACTTCTGAGAAATCGGAATCTAAATTAGTTTCGTGTACTAATGTGAAATCAGCATAGAATAAACCGCTATACTCTTCACTCATACGTTTAAATTGTTTATACGTATCATGGAAGTAATATATATTCGAATCATTGATTACACATCGAACTTGTAATTTAACTCCTTGCTCTAAGGTATATAGAATATTCTCATACACCTGCTGAGCGACGGGGTCTTTATTTACTAGCTTACGTTCACTACCCTCAAACCCATCGAAGGATAGTTGTAATTCCCAGGGTTTACTACTTGGTTTAATGACATTCTCTATCAATTTATGGAAGTTTGCTCTAGGGAACGTGGATGTTACAATTTGGAATACTTTAACATCATCTTTATATTTCTCAGTGAACCATTTGATATCATCAATACCCAATAACGGTTCACCACCAAAGAATATGATTCTTGGTTTTGTTTGGACTTTCTTCATCATAAGGTCCATTGTTTCTCTACTCATACGAGCAGGATTATCTCTATCTTTAATATAACAATACTCGCATCGTAATGGGCAAGCTTCTGTTAACATAAGATAGAAGTCTACCTGATATGGTAGAAAGAATGGTTTTTGTTCTACCATGATTGAATCCTCTCTATATTATTAGATACCAACATCTTATCATCTTCAGTATATTCACGAGAATCTGTCAATGGAAGATGGCATTCGGCATTCATTTTGTCGGTATAGTGGGATTCCACTACAGATGTCCCCACATTCCAGAATGTACGAATATCATATTCACTAATAGTAACTTTCTTAATATTTTCCATGAAGATTTCTCGTTCGATAGATAGTAGATGACAGAGATTCTTTTGCTTATTATTCATCCCATGATTAAGGATATAATCAGATGCAGGACATTCGAAACAATGTTCATTCTTACATGTTTCATAGTTACAGTCTGGTTTACTGAAATATTCTCCCTCGAATCGATGAATTCGATCTTCATAGAATCCCTCTAGTATGTGACCAATCTGCATACTTCTATGGTCAGAGAAGAATGTGCATGGATAAATAGAACCATCGATATCAATATGAATCGAATTACCTAGCTTAACACAAGATGTTTTAGCTAGGAATGATGCATCTGATAAGATATAACGACAGTACATATTCTGCCAATTATAATAACGGAATCGTTCTTTCAAATCAGGGTATGTTTGCACAAAACGGTTCGCCATACTCTGTAGAGCGTTCTTATAATCGGCGACAAATTTAGGGTTTGTATAATCTGCTTCATGAATATAATAGAAGGAGAAGTTACGTAACCCAACACCTAAGCAGTAATCTAAGCTTGGCATCATATCGTTAATCGTATCAGGAGTTACGGCAAAAGCGATATTAATCTCATTCGCATATCCTTGGTCAACGATATATCGTATATTATCATTAAAGAACTTATCGGATAAGTTCTGTAGTTTACCTTTACGACTATGAGTGTATGAATATACTCCATCCCATGATACAGTAATTGAATCAGGACGCATAATTCCTCGTTTAACAAAATCAACTAATCCTGGAAGATTAGTACCATTCGTAACGACACTCATGATGAATTTTACATCAATGGATTGACTGATTCGTCTAAGAATTCGTTCAATCTTTCTAAACTCATCTAATTTAACAGATATTTCTCCACCAGTGACTAACACATCAACTTCATCTGCCAATGGTAATGACTTGATGAAGTCTTCTAGTTTATCATAGTGTAAGAATGTCTTGGATGAGTCTTTTGTTACTTTTTGTTGATGACAGTATACGCAATCTAAATTGCAGAAGTCTGTCACTTTAATCGAAATACGATTGATAGAATCAAACATAGTACCCTCATACTAGAAAATAAGAAGGAATGGTATTATACCATTCCTTCATACTGATAAAAAAATTAGTGTCCACCACATTTTTGGTCATGACACCAGTTAACAGAGTTACAAGCAACTTGACAACCAACTTGACAATTAACTTGACAAGAACGATTACATTTATTAGCACTGTTAAACCAACCATTGACACGGTTTAATGTACTTTCGATTGTACTAACAGCATTTAATGCTGCTTGTAGCTGTTGTAATTTAGCAATAGTATCTTTTGTCACTTGAGTTGGTTCTGTTACCTCACCTAACCCAGGACCATCATCACCTGTTACATTTTGTCGAATTTCTGTAATAGCGGAATTAATACCATTAACCACTTCATTGAATTGGTCTGCTTTCACTCGGTGATTAGTGTCAATGTGTGTATTAACTACATTAGATCCTTGAAACTTATCTTGTTTTTTATCATCGGGTACTACATTACGTAGTTGACCACCATATTTATGACAACCCCAAGATAAACCAGGGCCTGTACCACCCGCTTCAATACCAGGATTTGATTTAACTGCACGGATACCTCGAGAAAATTTAGTTAATTTATTGATCTTCTCGACTAATCCATTTATATCATCGGCTTTAATTATCGCCATTCATTTCACCACCGTTCATAATTGCTTGGTATTTATCAAGTTCCTCAACCACATCGTTTAGAAGTTTATCAGATACGATGTCAATATATCGTTCTGCTAAACGGATATATGGAGGAAGAAGGATTTTTTCCTCACCAAATATAGATTCTTGAATACTTGCAAAATCTAACATGATTACATTGATATCATTTTGATGTAAGTGATCGATAGCAGTATCCAATAACTGTTTGAATTCTAAGTTACGTTTCAAGATAGCTAAGCGTCTGGAACGGAGATTGGTACTATGGAGTATCTTATCTTGGTACTCTGTAGCAATATGATACATAATATCCATATGACGACATACAGCTGGGTTTACATCATTAAATGAATGACCATTCGTAAAACTTTCAGCAGGACAGCCACCTAGACATACGTTGTTATATTGACAATTACCACAGGTACTACGATCGAATTGAACATTGATCATATCCATAACACTTCGATCGAATTCGTCGGTAATCATATTACCCATATGCAACACTTCACAGTTACGGAAGTTAGTATGGACTTGGTGACATGGAGTTAATTCACCATCATAACCGATAGCTACCCAAGCATTTTTACCAAATCCACATGGACTTGTATCATTCGTATCAGAATCATAGCATAAATAGATGAAATCTTCAATGTTTTTAACCTGGAGATTTCGTCTTTCTTCTGAATTGTATTTATCTAATGCAAAATCATAAATTTTACGGATTTCAACTTCGAATTGTTGATAGGCTTCTTCATCCCATTCTTGGTCATATACGAAACATGGAGCAATTCTGTCAAATCCTAAGTCATACATATCCTTCATAGATTGGAATGTATACCGAATATCTTTTGGTGGTATAGTAATACGGGCTTCCATATTTAATTTCAAACCACCATCAAACATGCGTTTGATATTAGCTACTACGGTATCATAGGAGTTACTTCTATTTCTATTATGTAACTCTTTCGTACCATCAATGGATACTAAGATACCGAAGTTATTATCATAGAAGAAATCAATCATTTCATCTGTGATGTGAACGCAGTTCGTAGTAATACCGTATTGCACAATAAATTCTTGCTCATTACAGTATGCTACGATAGCTTTAATGACAGGGAAGTTTAATGTAGGTTCCCCACCAAAGAAGCTAATATCTAGCTTAGCTGTGGGATCATGTGTATATACATTCTCCCTAAAATTATCACATAATTTTTTAATGATGATCATAGCATCATCTTCACTCATATAATTATGAGCTTTATCTTCTTCAAAACAATACGAACAGCGTAATTGACAATCAGTTGTGATTGTCAATACGGCTGCACGGACTGCCATTACGTCATTAAATTGACTCATGGATCCTCCAAATAGTTTACATATTATTTCCAGTCAGCACCAAAGGCAACGAATTCATCACCTTTTCTAAATTTGATCACTGGTTCGTTTGGATTTGTTTCATAATCGAACCATACGAGTACTTTTTGATCACTGACTTGTCTTCCACCAAATTGGAACTTACTTGCTAACGCATCAATCTTAGTTTTATTGGATTCGGTAATCGCTGTTAATTCAGCTTTCGCTGTACCGATAGAGGTTGTTAATTGTTTAACATCGGCTTTTTCACGGCCATCCAGTTCTTTAATTTTATTAGTAAGGGATGTATCCGTTTCAGTGATTAACCCTTCTAACCGTTGAGCCGTATTTTCTAATTTAGTAGTAATCAGATTATGGTTATTCGTTACTTTTGTTTCAATAGCATTCAGTTGAGCTGCAATATCATTATCAATTTTATTTTTCAAGCTTTTAAATTGGTTATTAAGACTTGTATTAAAGTCCCCTAATCGTTGTTCTAAGCTTGCATTCTTAGAAGTTGTATCAGCTGTTAAGGCACCTAATGCTTGTTCAATCACTGCAAATTTAGATTGAATCAATGCATAGTAGTCTTCGCTGACAACTCTACCATTATATGCTAAACCCATAGATAAGGTCTCCTTTCATAAAGGTTATAGTAATTGTATTAGTAGAATGTTTCAGCGGGTAGAAAGACTAGGTAGCTAACAAAGTCAACTACCTAGTCATATTATTTATCCCAATTGATATAATTATACATCTCTTCAACAGCTTCCGCTTGATTAATTTGGTTAGTAATTTCCATACCACGTTTAGAGCAAGCAAGTTTATGCTTACGGAAGTCTTTTCGAAGTTGTTTCACTTGATCAACTGTTACTGCATCATTCAATTTATTAGTGGATTCTTTAGGATCCCGAGTTGTACGATACACAACACTGAAGCCTTCTTCCTCTTCATCTTCCAATAGTTCAAAGTCCATATCTAACATTTGTTTGGCATCGCCATTATAAGGGAAGAAGTATTGTTCTCCTAATGCTTTGGAGAAGAACCCTTCTTCGATTTTTTGTGTGACTAATAGATCTTTACGATATAATGCAACACGACGATGATCATCTAATGTAACAGGAACTGTTCTAGTGGCAGGTGCTCTAAAGGAACCACCTTCAAACACGTGACCAATTTGGATTTGATTCCCTTCGGAATCGAGCATGTCTGTGATATCAGTCCATAATGAAATAGGAGAGAAAATAGTTCTAACCCATGTTAAATCATTAAGGGTTTCTACGATATCGTTTACACGCCCATATTTAATTTCAGCAAAACGATTCATATGATAGTCCTCCTATCGTTATACAATGTAAATACGACCACCAGGGATTTTACCTGCTAAGCTATCCACTTCTTGTTTATTGTAGACTTCTTCTTTTGCATAGGTTTGTGAACGTAGATATACATCACGTTTCAATGCATATTCACTAGCATCTACATTACCAAGTTTAGATGCATTCTCAGCAACAAAACCTTCCATAGCGGAAGCAGGAATTGTAATATCACGAGAACCATCAAATTCAATACCATTGATACGAATCGCTCTGGATAAGCGAGTTGCCACTTCAGAAGTTGAAGCAGAATCTACTTTAGGGATTGTGATATTTTGAGAACCATCGAACGTTACCCCATTAATGGTTACGGCTTTTTTCAATTTACCTGTCGTTTTGGAGTAATTAACATCATCGATATTAATATTTTGAGAGCCATCAAAGGAAACACCATTAATCGTTACAGAACGACTTAATTTATCAGCAGTTCTAGCACGGTCTGCTAAGGCTGCTTGGTCGATACCTGTCGTTTTGAACGTATTTACGATTTTAACTGCGGCATCTACATTAGAGCGGATTTTCAACAATTCCGTTTGGTAGGCATCCATGTTACCAGAAATAGTTGTCACACTAGCCTGCATTCGATTGATTTGATTACGAATGTCTGGATGTGCCAATGGGGACGCATTGTGAGCTTCTAATGAACCTACATTGATCGTACTGCCTGGTGTTGTAGAACCGGTATCAATACCAGTAAATTTACCGTTATCAGTCCACATATAAATGGCACCTTCATCTTTAGTTGTGATGGCATTATATGCGGCACGATTTTCTAGCATAATAATATTAAGACCCAAGGTACCATCGCTATCAATTTGAAAGTTATTATTAACTTTCAAACGACCATGGTCATTCAGGTGACCGAAACGAGTATTACGAATCGCAGAATCCAATTTCTTGAATGCGTTCATACCCGTATCTTTATTATTCAATTCACCTTGTAAATGAATGTGTGTGTCAGGTACTTGAGTATAACCATGCATCATAACATCAGTAGCATTGTTTTCAAAATATACAACTACGTAATCTTGACCACGACCACCTTGCTCAACGCGTGTGTTATACTTATATTGACTATGGAGGACCTTAATTTGATTATCGGGCATTATACATGTACCTCCTTCATTGTTTTATATGTAATAGAAGTAATTAGTATAATGTTACCATGACGGATTTGGCAAAAAAAAAAAGAATACCTAGCGGTATTCTTCATGGTTGACTATCAATAGACACTAAGCCATAATATTTCAATATAACGTCGCTTGCATTAGTATTGCTACTAATGGGGCACATAACCAATCTTATCCATTGGTCACAGTTCCATCCCCTTATAAGTAGACATTTCCATCTACCCATAAGGTCACATAAGAATTCTCTTCTTATGTGGATATGTAATTATGTGATATATTCACCCATGTTTATTATGCTTTTAACTGTACCTTATTATGGTGAAGGCACCGTACATAACCTCATATATCATTACATATCTCTCAAGCTTCATTATATGTTTATTCTAATTGATAGCTACTATATTATTTCAATAACAAAGTTGCGTGCGAACATCTATGACGTTAGGGCGAACCATTGTCTTATCATAGCATCGGACCAATGAATATTTCTACCCATTGATTCTATCGATATCGGACCATCCTAGCTATTGGGTTTCCCCTACGGCTAGAACTAGATTACTTCAGCAGTAACCAGATATCGATCATGGAGAGTCTCTCAACCTACCCCCATGGACATACGCTTACCTATATTAACCTAACCAAACCTCTCTAATATAGTGGAGTTCGAATGGTCTAACTTTTATAGTATACGTACACCTTCACGCTTCTCTATCTCAGATTGTGACAGCTCACAGCGAAATGCATAATGAGTTTATCATCCAACTGATCAGTTATTGTTATATACAATACTAATACGTCTTACCTATTTTTCAAGTTTATAACCATTGACACCCAATATTTCTCGGGATTCAATGATATATGCTCTGGAGGATAATGTCTTTCCTCGACGTATTTCGACTTTCTGACTACCTTTAATCATCGCGTCATCAAATCGACTTATATTGTTATTATCGGCGTTATATTTGACCTTTGGTCTTCTATATGACTCAAGGTTAACCGATGCTTTATATGATATAAATAGGGGTTCAAGTAATAATCTATACGTTATAGCAAATTCTTTACCGACCCCTTCCGCATATAAATTATAGACGATCTCATCAAAGGTGAGCTCATCTTTGCGATTGTGGTTCATATAGTCAACTAAACCATCAATAAACCTATTGCGAGTCGCTAATTTGGCATTAAGTATACCATGTGGAATACGTTTTTGAGCATTTATACTCCGTATATCAATATTACCATACCATTGATGAATCATACTAATGAATTTAAAGATAAATCCATTATGTTGTTCATCTATGAATGTAACACTAATCTTTTCATGTCTATCACCACAAAGCTGTATAGCATACTTCATAACAAGCTTGTTGCCTGTTAATTGGTTATATGACGCAATACATTTGTCCATAACTTTTAACGAATCCTCGACAATAGCTCTATTATTCTTAAAAGTGGCTACAACTTTATTGTCACCTTTAAGTCGTATACCATGAATAGAGCGGTATAGATATCCAAGAAGATATGCATATATACCATCAACCACATCTTCTATATCAGTCCTACCCCATAATAATTCATCGGTATTACTTAGTTGACATTTACTAAATAAACCACCATCCTTATTCAATAATATACCATCATCATTATATACCTCCACTCCATATAGATAAGCTAATGAATCAAATGTTGAAACCGGATCAGCTTCTATCGGTGAACGATATTTACGGATATTGATGATATCACTATTAAGGCACTCTATATCTTTAAATTGTTTATATACAACATCAACAGGTTCTGTCACTATACGATCACATCGTCTATATGTAATATAGTCACCTTTATGTACTATTGTTTTATACATATTACTCACCTCCTTTTATAGTTTATTTGATAGAATCGTTTTTATCTTATGCTAATAATATATATTCGAAAAGAAAGATAAAAAAAAGAATACCTTTCGGTATTCTTTTTCTCTTTAGAACAATGCTTCTAATTGTTCTAAAGAAGTTAGGAAACTTGTTCTTTGTTTACCACTATAACGAATAATGCCTAAGTGGATATGGTATATAACCACCTCAGACTCAACAGTTTCTGAGAATTCGTTATATGTTAATAACAATGCATATTTTGCACCGTTAAATAACTTAGTTGGGGTTTCATCTATATTTGCAAATATATATTTGTTTCGACCCCACTTATCAGTTAATCTGGTTACTAACTTATTGCCGATCATTACATGATCGGATTTGAATCTGTTATTATCTTCTAGTACTGAGTTAAGTGTTGTACCAAAGTAACGACACATTAGAACACTGTATAGGTAGAGTGGCCAATAGATCACTCTACCTAATATAAACATCAATAATTTCGCAAACGCTGTTTTCATTTTTAATTCTCCTTTTTAAAAACTAAAATAAATCTTCTAGTGCAGCTGATAGCAAATCTAATTCGAGTTCTACATCGAGATCGGACTCATAAGAATCAAACTCAGAGAACTTGAATTCATCTGCAACGGATGCTTGAACTTGAGATAAAGATACTTGTAACATAATAATTACCTCCTATAAAGAAATTAAAAAATATAAATATATTACATTACTTCACATCAATAATATATAATTATAGGAGGTAAAAATACGGAAAATAATGGCGATGTATCCAAAGCAATAAGCCAACACGATTATTGCCCGGATACATCACCATCATCATTAGGAGTACCATGAAAGAAAAGTATCTACCTATATGTCTATAAAAACGTCATTTTAACATTACTGTAATACAAAATCATATAACTCATCCTATGAAAGGAGAATGCATATATGCTTAGAGAGTTTAATGAATATAAAATATCTCTCCTTATTAGAGGCGAGAACTCTAGTGGAGATGATCTTGATATTCAGATTCCTAAGACATTCGCCGAAGGCGTCTATATCAATAAACAAAAAGATACTGTATTAGACCATGTACGAAGTCAAATCGTTCATGCTACTAAGAAAGATCATATTATCTTAGCCCATGGTAATAAACCATTAGGATTTGCTATCTTAGAACCAACTGGGTATTTGAAAGATGATCAATACAATCCGATTCTTGTTGGGATTAATCGAGAGTATAAGAATATCGTACAGATGTTAATCCGTTCTAAACTAGACCCAGTACATGACATTGGTACTATGGTTATGGTATTAGATGCCTCTAAAGGTGATGATACTGTTAAGAAAGCCCATAGTTGGGCAACATATCGATTCAAAGGTGGAGATTCTAGTTACCTAGAGAACTGGGATAAGATGGCTGAAGAAGAATCTATCGAATTCAGTTTCTCTTGGGCCGATTTAGGTGCTCCATTTAGATCTACAAAAGATGAAATCGATCGATTGGGACAAGAAGGTCACACTCATGAAGCTATGGAAGCGTTGAATAAGTTATCTGCGATTCTTGACCACCTATATTTTGGTACGACTAAGATTCGTAAACGGGAAGAAGTTCCATCCTATAAAGTTACCGATAACTTGATGAGTAATAAACTCTTCCCAGGTGACTTAGTTATGTACGTAACAGGGGAACGAGAAAACCCAAAACTCACTCCATTCGGTGACCCAATTCATGACCACAATCAAGATACCTATCCTCATCAGGCACAAGTCATTCGTCCAGATACATTAACCTTACATGGTGATATGACTGGCTATTATGAAAATAATCAAGAGATGGTAATTGCTCCTAAGATTAAAAGCAATATGGTAACGAAACTCGATCGTTTCTTCGCGAATTGTCATAATCTTGTTAAAGTACCTTGGTATGATACAGCTGAAGTTAAAAGTATGAAAGAAATGTTCATGAATTGTGAAACATTGGCTGATATTCCTACGTTCCAAACAGATAAATTGGAAAATGCATCACGTATGTTCCTTGGTTGCTCATCATTAAAGTATTTTCCATATATCGCCACATTGATGCTAACTGATACATCTGAGATGTTTAAAGATTGTACATCATTGGTAAATATTCCTAGTTTAGAACTACATCGTGTAACAGATGCTCATAGTATGTACCAAAATTGTACATTATTATCGACTCCACAGCGAGTAGCATTACCAATGGTAGAGAATACCATTTCTATGTACGAAAATTGTATCGATTTAGAAGTGGTAACCTCGTTGGCTATTCCATCGGCAAAAACATGCGAATCGATGTTCCGCAACTGCGAAAAGCTAACTACTGTTAGTAATATCAATCTTAGCGAATGTACAAATGCTGAGAATATCTTTGATGGATGTATTAGATTAAGAAATGTGTCCTGTCAGCAGAATAGCATAGGTTGTAACATTTCTTTTGCAAATACTCAGCTTACAAACCAATCATTCGAACAAGTCATCGGGGGTTTAAAAGATCAACTCCATGATCCAAAAACGGTCGATGTACGTAATACGAATGTTGATGTTACCGATAACCGAGTAATGAATTTAATCAATAATGCTAAGATTAAAGGTTGGACTGTATTACATTAACTTTTAATCAAAATAGAACAATAAAGTACGCATTGTTTAACCTCTTTCTTTGCAATGTGTTATCTTATCTTCGTGATAGATGTAGCGTATCGTCCACCCATAATATACCTCCACGTAATATGTATCGGGATATGGCTACATCTATCACATCTCTATCAAAAAAAAAATAAAAAAAGAGAACTAGTCATTGACTAGTTCTCTTTCTTCTTGTCCTTAGTTAAAGTTCAACCCATAACACCCAGTAGGCATACCGGATTCATCTTTACGTAAGGATCCTGGAGAAGCCAGGTCTTTCCGTTCAGGTAAGGCTTGACGGACAGCCATAGAAACTATAACGACAATGCCGTCTTGTTCCTCTGGTAATCCTTCTACCTCGCCATAAATGGTGCGATACATTTGAATTTCGCCGTCTTCAGCAAACATCTCAGATGATTCGGCTCTACGAGCTTGTACACCTGAGAATGGAACTTCAACAACTAATTCATCAGTATCTCGATTAAAGATTTTTACTGTGTGTTTACCACACATATTCACATAAACTTTTGTTCCGTGTTGTACTGTTAGTAATTGTTCCATACTATGCTTCACCTCCTTCTTCAGATTGGTCTTCCCAACCTACCAAACGTGCAACTGAATGTGGACGAACCACTGCATACACAACCAATGCTAAACAAACACCATCTAATAAACCTAATAAAACACGCATAGTTAAAATCTCCTTTTCATTGGATAAAATAAATAAAAATCTTTCTTGAACAGAATCTACGGAACTCTTTGGTCTAACCGAAACTATATTTCCGTTTCTATTCATGGTTATAATATATAAACAAACTAGTGTACTTTTACACATATTTTTGGTAAAAAAAGAATACATCAATTTGGTGTATTCTTTCTATTTTTTATGAGTTCAAAAAGTCCTTATGGGCTAATACCCATTCCTTCAACTCCTCAAAATCAATCAAATATTCGTTGTCGGTAACATGTTCACCAACATTGAATACTGTGGCTTCATACACGTTTGGCTTAGCATCTAAGCGAACAATGGACATCGCCTTTGTTAATTCACGGTTAGATACCTTAGTATCATATAACCACGTGAAGCTAAATGTTGTATACCCATGTGCCCCGTGAATTACCACGTTATGGGTATCACCAAAAGTTTCAACTAAAAACGCATTCAAATCCTTATCTAACTGTGTCATTTGAATTCCCCCTTTATTAATACAGATTACTTTATTCATAATTATAATATATAATCAACATATTGGGCTTTTACAGTTAACAAAAAAAGAGAATGAGTACACTGACTCATTCTCTATCTATCACTTATCTAAGAAATCGCGGTGTGTATTACACCACTCTTGCACTTCTTCGATTGAATATAGATTAACTGGGTCACTGACTTGATGGGTATCTTCACATGCAGTTGCACACTCATAAGAATCTGGTCGATAATCCAATCGAATAATCGATAGATGATGAAGACCTTCCATAGAGAAAATCTTTATATTAAATAAGAATGGTAGATGTTTACCTCGATTGATAGTTACATATCCTTGTTTAGCAAATTCATCAATCCATTTAATTAAAGCAAGATCGTTCTTTTTCATACTATAATCTCCTTTTACTATTAGTACTACAAAATAATAGAACTATTGAGTATATCTATGAATACCCTATTTTTTATTAGTAGAATAGAAGGAAATGGACGGAGGCTAAGTCCAGTTTACTATAAGATATATTTGATAATGATTGCACTAATTAGAGTAGCTATAATTTGGCAAACTATAGTAATTGCTACTTTAAGTACAGATATCATAATATGGTATCTCATAGGAAACTCCTTTCCCTCAATAGTTCTTCTTATATATAATATATAAATACAAAAAGAATAGAGATATGCTTTACGCATATCTCTATTTCTATTATTCACCAGCAATCACACCAGTTACTTTGTAAACCATGTCGCCTTCTTTATTATCTAACGTATCGACATTTTCACCATATTTAATGGTACCTGTTTGACCTTTTTTAGCCAAGGCATTCATTTTTTCTTCAGTCAATGTGTTCAATACAGCAAGATTAGCATGTGTATGATCATTAGCAACCATAGCATCAATATCTGCTTTACTGCTAGTATACATACCATTGATATGATCTGGATGAACGACATAATCCATCAATTGGGCTTTAGTAATGAATTCATATGTCTTAGCTTCTGGTGTACCAGTGACTTTAACAATTTCCCAACCTTCATGACGTGCTGCGACATCATCATTATCTTGAGCGTCAAGAACCATTACCATTTCACCAACTTTAACGTCGGCAGCCGCTTTCAATGCAGCAAAGTTAGCATAGTCACGAAGACCTACACCTTTAGTACCCATCAATGTATCAGGTACTAAGCCTTTATCATCAAGAACAAGGCCTTTGTTCAACACATTGGCACGTTGGTCAGCTGTTACATGGATATCAGCATTAGCAAAGTGTTCGCGTGTTGCTTCATTGTCTTGCAAGCCGTCAACTAGTGTTTGAGGATAATATACATGGTATTGATTATCAGACTCGAGTCGACGAATTACAATCTTTTTAATATCATTAGCCATTTACTATGCTCCTTATTTAAAAACATAAATGTGGAATTAGCTATTTGCATTATATAAATGTTAAATAGTCCATAGGTAAAAGCAAAAAAAGAGAACCCGAAGGTTCTCTTTTTAGTTATTGTAGTAATCGACGCGTTTAACGTCTCTTAGTAGTCTCGCCACCTTGCGGTGCTTACCCAACATGCGGTAACCGGCAATGATTACCTTTAAGTTAGAAGGTGTCGCCACAATATCATATTCTTCACCTTCAAAAATTTGCGTCATACGAGCATCTTCGCCATTATATTGTACGCTTGTGAACCCGAGAGCTTTCATATAATCTAATGAAAGCTCTCTTCCGAGCCACTCTGGATGCCAGTCGCAGAGAAGCTCATCTGGGTCAATTAAATTGTATTTAAGTGCTTGTAAGAATCCCTGCTCCAATTTATTACTTGGAACAGCAACTAGCTTACCGAAATCAACATTTTCAAAATACTTTGTGAATCTCATTATTATTGTCCTCCTCTAATTATAAAATAGTGTCATCTATAAACAACCCTAAAATTAGGGCTATTACAATAATTGGGATTTCTAAATAGGTGAACCACTTAGGTTGTGGTTTACCGAAGCCAAATAAGAATAAGCTAATGGCTCCCATAACCATAGCTACCGTAGTAATAATATCTGTGATAGTAAACATTTTTATTTCTCCTTATACATTAATATAATTATAATTATGAATAGAACCAATGATTTTCTTTTTAATGACTTGATATACTTTTCGATACCAGTTGAAATAAAAGGAGCTCATTAAAAAGCTGAAACTATCATAAAATAAGTTTGATAATCAATGTGCTAACTAATGTTACGATTGTTTGTGTCACAATCATCACCATTAGGTCGAACATCAATCGAATCAATTGATATTTCATAACAGTTCCTTTCCCATTGGTTCTATTCATGATTATAATATATATTTAACGTATCTAAGAATACGTATAAAAGTGGATATACTCATCGAGTATATCCACTTAGTTTTATCTTATAGTGCAGGTAATACAATCCAACCTTTATTGGTTGCTACTGCACGTTCTGTTGCAGTTAATTTAGTAACACCTGGAGTACCGATTAGATTGATCACTTTATTTGTTGTAATAGCGGGTAAGCTAGCAAACAAACGACGGATACAATCCAAATCAAGTTTAGTATTTTCTAACGAAATAGAGCATGTTAATGTATTCGGTTTGAAAGAAATTTCAGAAAGACTGAAGCATTCGTTAAAGGTTTTCAATAACCCTTCATCTGTCGTTACACCAGATACATCAAGTTCAGGAAGACTTTCCAAGGAACGACAACCATTGAACATTTGGCTCATATCAGCAATAGAACCAGTGTTCTTCAATGCTAATACTTTCTTCATAGATTCACAACCAGAGAACATACCTGCTGTAGTAGTAGCAGATTTGAAATCAAGTTCTGGACCATATTTCAATTTCTTGCAGTTGTAGAACATAGAATCGAATGTTTTACCTTTAAAGGAATAGAATGGTGGTAATTCACGAATAGCTCCACATTCATAGAACATACCTGTGAAATCTGTTACATTCCGTGTATCATATTGATTCACTACTTCTAAGTTATTACAACGGTAGAACATACGACGCATTACTTTTGTTTTATTAGTACGAAGTAATGGAGATGTAGTCATGCTTACTTGATCACGGTATTTTTCATAACAGGTATCAGTTGCTTCTTCAACAGAAGGGTCATGCCACCAAGATTGACCAATGGAAGGTTTATACCAGAAATCACCAGATCGCATATCATGACCGATACCTACTGGTTTTTCTACGGCACCTACATACACTTGGACAATGTTAGCATCTTCACCCACACGTTTTTCTTTATGAGTGAAGTATTCATGGTCAAATACAGTATCAGCGTTTGCTTGTCCCAAGGAATGTAATGCTGTTAAATCACGATGGATATGGGCATTACGAACCATGTCATCAATATCAGCTGGGTTGGATTGTGGATGGTTCTTTACGTTTCTCCAATGCATATCAATTTCGATAGCTTCTTGTTCGGAAACTTTTTCCCATCCTTTAGTAAGATCTTCGAAATGTTGATCTTTCGTACGACGATAAACTGCCCATCCCGTATCAACGGATGGGTCACCAGTAGCATCCAATACCATAACCAATTTACCAGGTTGAGCTTTGGATTCTAATAAAAGGTCAGCAATTGTGTCGTACTCTTTATTAATCGCTAAGAGTTCTTTCTTAATGCGATCAGTACCCAAAAAGTTACCTTCTTCAAGAAGTACGTAACCATTTGGTCTATTAACATTGTTAATCAAGCGACGTTCTGTCGAATAAATATGAGACAAGAAGTCGGTACAATGTTCTTTGAGCGTAATGTCTGTCGCCATAACTTGTTCGGCAGCGGTTTTAGGATATAAAATCTTATAAGAACCGTCATCCTGACGAATCATCATAGTGAAGACGCGTTCAAGCATATAATTGCTCATTGAAACACTCTCCTTTTCATTTATATGAACTGTAAATTGAGATTGTTAAAATATTACTATAATGTTAGGATATGGGTATCTAAGGTAAAAAAAAGAAACCTCATAAGAGGTTTCTTTTATGGTTTATAGATGCAATGAATTTGGGAAATCCATTACATTCGATTGGTGGTAATACACGCAATCGAATTTGTCTGAATCGCCTTCTTCCATAAAATACTTAGCACGTATGATACCGATAAGAATTCTGACTTTTAAATTATCCGATAGATCACAGTCACTATACTCTTCCATACGTTTATGTAGCGTTACGCAGATTTTCCCATTTTCTTTATAAATTTCAATCGCAACCGTATTCGTAGTGATTGCCCGTTCAAATTCTTGGATATCAATATTTTCAATTTCTGCAATGCGTTTAAAATTGATTGGGGATATGTCATTTATATTCATATAACTTGACATATATGAATGATTTGATATTTCTAACATATACTCCAGAGCTTCGTTTGCAGGGCCTGTGAGTTTATCTACCACACTACATAACAGTGTCATTGCGACACTGGATTCATAGAAATCGCTATTACGGTCGATTTCATTTGCGGTTAATGGAATATCTTCTCGTGGTATAAGTTCCTTATATACTGATAGATATTGATACATGGCACTCAAGGAATATACAACACATATATGCCGAAATTGATTAGGATTTTCTTGATTTTCATCAAACAATTCACACATTAATAGATTTGGTTTCTTGCGATAGAAACGTAGAAACTTAATATTGAGGTTAATATCCTCAATAAAATTCAATACGTCAACATACACATCGTTTAGGTAATTTTCAAATACGCGTTCCATTTAAAATCTCCTTTTTATAAAAATAAGTAAAGGAATAGATACCCTATGTATCTATTCCTTATTATAATATATATTTAAGAGACGTTAAAATACGAAAAAAAAAGAACCCCATAGGGTTCCTTTTTCTTATTCTCTATCTAAAGTGAATAAAGAACGTTCAACACCAAGTGTTTTGGAATCTGGATAATATACACAACCAAATCCATTAGAGGTATCAGCTTCTAAGAAATACTTAGCATATAGATACCCAATCGCTACACGTATTTTTAAGCCAGTTGTGTATTTTTCACATGGTCTAATCATATCTGTTATACGGGTAGCAATATCAACAACTACTTTATTTGTGATATCTTTTCTAAATGTAATTGTGCTTGTATTTGAACATACGTTATCATAAATAGCTGCTAAATCAATATCTTCATACTCTAAGATATTTGGAAGATCGGAGCTTCCGATGTTAAGTAACTCTTTATACATAGATGGATAATTTGCCATAGATGATTCAATCATATCTTCCAATAGTTCATAGATTGCATAATCAAAGTTAATTTCATATGCACGATAGACTAATTCCAGTGCTACAATTTCATCTACATTGTCAATATCTATATCGATAGAACATGCAGTAGATGGAATGTCATCTGGACTAAATGTATAATCACCTTCACGTACCACATAGTAATTACTATCAGTAGAGAATATGAAATCTACTTGTTGACAACGATCTTGTTCGATATCCACTAAGTCATAGATATGACAGATAATACGTTCTGGATCTTTCTTGTAAGAAATAGATAATGCCAAAACATTGCGTTTTGGATTAGTTAATTCTTTCATAATACGAAGATACACTTGAGTTAAAGTTTCATTTTTTGATTTAAAGTTCATTTTGAACCTCCTGAAATAGAATAAAAAATATAAAATAGTTTTAGATGTTCTCCTCTTTTCATCTATTACTATAATATATATATTTATATCTCAGGATAAAAAAATATGGGATAGGGTCGAATTTCCCTATCCCGTATTCTATGTTAAGATTAATCCTTTTGTGCTCGGATTTTTTCAGAGAATCGTTGTTCCAATTGAGTTAAGAATCCAGTGGATGCCACTAATAAGAAGATATAAATACGATTTCTGATCTTAACATGATAGCTTTCAGTTGTTTCAATTTCAGCTTGAAGTTGTTTAATCAACTCTTCTTTACGAGCTTCTAAGAAAACAACAGCTTCATCCCGAATCATTGCGACTGCTTGTTGTGTGATCTCATCAACCATAGAATCAGCAGTTTCTTGCAATGCTTCTTGGAATGCAGCTTGTATAGTACCCTTGTCAAGAAGTTTGGCAAGGTCTTTAGTGTTAGCCATATGTAAATACCATCCTTTCGAAAAAATAATTTGATATTTACATAAATGTTAATGTTCATCCTATAACTTTTTATTTAAAAAACTCTTGACAAGATTCACCGACAATAGTATAATGATTTTATAGTTTTTAATACAGAAAGGAAGTGGATCTATGTTCGAAGAGATCACAAACTTTTTTACTGCTCTTACTGGAGATTTTAGTAAGACAGAAATCATTACTATTGTTGCCATCTTAGCGATCCTTTACTTCTTAGCTTTTGTGGCTAAAAAGTTAGCTTTCGTTTTGTATAATAGAAGCAAAAATGAAGTTATCGTATCCATTATGGAACGATTCATTTGTAGTTTAGATGAATTTGCCGATAATATGACAAATGCTGATAAACGGGCTGCGGCTATTGATAAATTACAAAGCTTGCTATCCTACAAGGTAATCCGCTTACCTCGTTTTGTACTTGGTTGGATTATTGATATGCAAGTAGCGGAAATTCGTCGTTTACAATCTGAAAGTGAAAAAGATACCGATTTACATAAAGACTAATCGAATACACCAAAAGGGGTTGAGGTAGCGTGGCTAAATTTAAACAAGCATTTCTATATTACCGTGCTAGAACACAAACTGTAATTGGGGTTGCTCTATTAGCAATTATTGCCGCAGTATCAGTATTTCATTTTTTCCTATTTAATACGGAAATGGATAAGTTACGTGAACGGATTGTTCAAAATGACGAAACCTACACTGAGATTAAATGGAAAATGATTGATGCTACCTTACGTGATGCTGATTTCTTGGCGGATATTACCGCCAAGAATACATCTGAGCATATTGTGGCTGATATAGAGAAACAATATCCAGATAAAGAAGTGTTACGTAGCGAATTGGAGCAATCTAAAGAATTAACTCCCCAATTTGCTGAGATTCTAGTGAGTAATATAGAAAATCGTTTTTTATATAATATTGATAATTATGATAACAGTCTCATCGTCATGAATCGAGAACGTATCATTGCTGATATGGATCCATCTACGAGTGACTTGGGACGAGATACGTCTAATAGTGATAGAGATAAAGAATACAATCCGATTCTATACAAAAAAGCTATGGATGCGATCATACGTCAACATGATAGTTCTCGACTCATTTTCTATGAGCCAGTAGCAAATGCTAATCACAATCATGTCATCATTAATGAGATGAAACTCAGTGTATTACGTAATGTATATATCAAAGAGGGGTTAGAAGGTCTATCATCGTATGTATTTTTAGCACCATACTATATCACTAACAAAGGCGATATTTTTGGTACACCTGATTATAACAATAAAGGGTTTACTAACAATCATAAATTCATTATCATTCAACGATTTAATATTGCTGATATTATGCAGAGTGTCCATCCTGGACTGCTTGACTCAATCGATAAAGAACGAGATGCCATTGATCGCGATATTCAAAATCAAATGGGTTTCAAAGCCATTACATACCTAGCTACATTAGGTATTAATATATTTGCTCTATTCTGCGTGATTTTCTTCTTGAGTTCCACTCATCGTAAGAATCGTTGTCCGAGATTGGAGCCATTCTCTGAAAGAGAACAATAATTGAATATGTTATTTAAGATAAGTAGGTGATATAGTGTGGATCATGAGTTAATACTCACTGTGCTCGGATTTGACGTTTTTTATATCATCGAAATTATTGGTTACTTTTTATTTGCGTTGATTGGGTCATGCTTAAAAGAAATCTATCTATTTCGAATTAAGCACACGACAACACACAAAGGTCGGATGATTCGTATCATTATTGGTACGATTGTGGCCACCTTCTTGTCGCTTGCTTTTAAAGATTGGTTTCTTCCTGACCGAGGAACATGGAAGATTATGTCTTTCATCAGTTTCCTCTTTGGGGTTCTTGGGTTCGATTTGTTTGGTAAACTCTCTTCTATTGATGGGATCAAAGATCTTGCTAAAGATATTAGAGATGTCAAACATATCATGACTCATGATGATGAAGAGGACTCTCCAAATCATGATAAAGAGAAGCCTGATATCACTGATGAGAAAATAAAGAAATAACCTGATATATCAGACCATAGTAGTAATACTATGGTCTTATTTCGTCAAAAAAAAGAATACCCGAAGGTATTCTTTTTATTATTCCGCTACAAGAGTGACATTTTCACCAATGTCTTTCAACTCTTCATATCGTTTCAAGGTTGTCACAACCTTGATTTTGTTGTTAACACGACATTCTGTAATACCGTGATATCCCAATGACTCACGCATAACTTTTCCTGAATCATATCGGTCAGATGCAAACTTATTAGAGATACCAATTGGGGTATCACCACGTTGTACAACATATTCTACAACGACCCCTCTATCAGGTCCATAACAGTCTTGATAGAAATCATATGTACCATAACCGATACCAGTTAAAAGCAATACTCCTAAAATTAATCCAAATACTTTGTTCATGATAAACCCTCCCATAAGGTCTTATAAAAATAAAAACAAATAAGTATTGAGATTACCTATCTAAATCTTATTCATATAACATTAAATTAATCTATCCTGAATAAGATTGGAAACAAATCAATGACTATTAATCAAGTAACCATTTGGTTATGATCATCGCCATAGTATTAACGATTACGGAGAATGCAATCTTTAAGACTAGACAAAAGATCAATTTCATTGAAATGTCTTTCATCTTAATTCCTTTCCGGTAGGTAATCTCTATCTATAAAAATAATATATATTTATAAATAAAGATCCTTACGGTAAAAAAAGAAGATACATCCATTTGGATGTATCTTCTTCTTCGTTTATCTTGTCAATTTGATAAACTCATTATGGCAGTTTACATCTGTCTTTTCACGTTGGATAAAGCCATTCTCTGTAGCATACCAACTATTAACACTATCCCGTTCAAAGGTGTTGAGGATATCAAATAAACGAGTCTTACAGGATTTGTCATTGATAGGACATAGAATCTCGATTCGTTTATCTAAGTTACGAGTAAGCATATCTGCTGAAGAGATATAGACTCTATCTTTACCTTTAGATACGAAACCGTAAATACGACTATGCTCTAGGAAACGACCTACTACTGATTTAATCGTTACGTTAGTATATCGATCTAATGCAGGTAGTGAACAAATACCCCGTACAGTTATATACCATTGACATGTTGGATACTTTTCGATTAAATATTCGATTGTACCGACCATCTCTATATCACTAAGAGAGTTAATCTTAATATAAATATGAGATGGGTCATCAGCTGTACTTTCTTTACAACAACGAGTCATTTCATCAACCAATGTTGGACGAAGTGTATATGGGGAATACTTAATACGCTTCAGTTCATCTGGTTTAGAGAATCCAGTAATCATGTTAAACAGAGAAGTTAAGTCATGACCGATTGCTCGATTAGAGGTTAGATAGCTGATATCAGTATAGATATTAGCTGTCTTTTCATTATAGTTGCCAGTTCCTACATGGGAATAGGTTACAATTCCCTTTTTGGTTGATTTAGTAACAATACACATTTTACAATGTGTTTTAAGACCTTCTAATGAATATACAATGTTACAACCTGCTTGATTCAATGTATTAATTAAATTGATATTTTGACGTTCATCGAATCGAGCTAATAATTCTAACATGACGGTTACCTTCTTACCCACCATAGCAGCATTGCATAATGCTTGAATGATTGGTGATTTTTCAGAACTTACCCGATATAGAGTTTGTTTAATACTGATAACATCTGGATCATGTGCTGCTTCTTGGATAAAACCTACTACGGTATCATAGGAATGATATGGATGATGTAGAATCAAATCATCATCATCTAAGTAGTCAAAGATACTGGTTTCATCCATAAGTTCAGATGGTAACTTCGGTTTAAATGAAGTCCATAATACATCACCATCAATATATACTTTACGGAATGGTTTCGATTTTAGATATTGATGAGCAATGGTTCGTAACCCTACCGTTTTGGTGTTAATCGTGTATACGTGTTTTCGTTCCACTTTTAATAACTTAGTCAATTTCTTCAATAGAGAAGATGATGTGGATAGGTCATCAGTGTTCATCTCAACATCGAGATAGATAATATTATTCTCTTCTCGTTTAACCAATACGTTATTTACACGATCGATAATGGAAATATTATCATCATGATCCACTTCAGCATCACACTCTTTAATGACCTTAAATAGCATATAATCTTCAATGATTGAATTATTGAAGATCTCATCAAACATGGAGCGAACAATATCTTCTACGAAGTAATAATGTTTACCCATACGAATGATACGTGGGATTTGATGTGGGATTTGCAAGAAACAATAGGTGGCTTTAACACCTTCTTGATTGGATGCTAATCGAATGAAGAAGTTCACATCATTGTCATTGAATTTAGGAACTTCCTTATTGGAACCTAATGAAATTGGTGTTAAGATAGGGAATATTTCATGTTTGAAATAGCGTTGTATCTTATCGGTAATCTTAAAGCGTTCATCACCATATCGAATAATGGAATTGCTCATACGTTCAGGAATACCTTTATTTACATAGGTATTGATCTTTTCACGTTGTTCTGTGATACGTGTTAACACCTTACGATATGTAGCATTAAGATCATCATTATCTAATTCTTCCATCGCATGGAATAGACCTGCAAATCGAACAGATATAAACTCATCTAAGTTAGATGCAGCAATTCCTAAGAATGTCAATCTGTCATGGAACGGTATATCAGTTCGATTATACTGTGCAATGACACGGTCATTGAAATCTAACCAAGATAATTCTCTGTCAATAAACTTAGGAGTAGCAACTTCCAATTCGATAGGGACATTAATAGTCAATGGTTCATCACCATCAACAGCCTTAACTAGAGTTGCCGTAGCAACTTCATCGTAGACTTTAGCCATGTTAATAACGTCTTTTACTTTGTTTTTTAGGTTTTGTACAGTTTCCATAATTTTCTCCTTTATATTACATAAAATTAATAATTAAATTATTTACATATATAATGTATATTTGAGTTTTAATTAGTTATTGTGATAACTTTTTTGTACAGTGAGGTATTCAATGAGTATATTAGACAAACTCGCTAAAGCATTCGGATTCAAATCGGATGATGATTTGAAGAAGAAGCAAGAGAAAGAAGAGAGTAAGGGTGCTAGTAAAAAAGAATCTGTTGATCAATATCATAAGGATTTGACCTTTGACTGGGAATTGGCTCTTAAACACCGTAAACCAGTCACATCCATCGATGCATTCCATGTAGGTAATGCTGATTATAATGCATTATTACTGGTAGCTAAAAATAATAAATTTAGCTTCGAGGATGAATACTTCCAATATGTAGAAGGGGAATCTGACGAAATCAATGAAGATAATGAACAGTATAAATCCCTTCTCAAACGATTCACTCCTGGTACATCTGGTATTGTTTGTAATACTGGTTGGGGTAATATGTGGGTATTGAACTGGAAAGAAAAGAAATTTTACTATTTCGACCATGAAGATTTTACGTATAAAGAAGCATGGGCTGAGAATGGTAAAACATTTGAACAGTTCATGTCTCGTTGTAAGTATGATCATGATGATTATGTAGAAAGGTTTTGTAAATAATGGGGCTATTCGACATCTTTAAAAAGAAAAAGACTAAGGGTCTCAATAAACCAACCGTTGAAGAATTTACACTTCAATCGGAACGTGAATGGGAACAAGCATTGAAGAACCGTGAACCGTTGGATACTATGTCAACATTTTATGTTGGTAAGGCTACCTATAAGTCTGTACTCATGATCGCTAAAGCAAATAAGTTTAATTTTGATGATGAGTATTTCCAACATATCGATTATGATGACACTATCGATGAAACGGTAGAACCTTATAAATCACTCCTTAAACGGTTTAAACCTGTAACGTCAGGGATTATATTCGAATTAGGAAATGGTGATTATTACGTTCTAAATTGGAAAGAAAAGAAAATTTACTATTTCGACCATGAAGACGATCGATTCAAAGAAGCTCAACCGAACAAAGGCTTGACATTTGATCAATTCATGGGTAAATGTAAAGAAGATTTTGATTGGCATGTAAAGGAATGGTGTTGCTAATATGGGTCTTTTAGATAAAATTAAAAAAGTATTCAAAGGTAAAGGTAAGAACGACAAACCTTCTTACAACCCAGAACAAATGAAATGGGCTCAAGTCGCCTATGAACAAGCATTGAAACGTAAAGAACCATTTGTAAATCATGAATCTGCGGGTGCAGGTGAATTGAATGAAAAGATTCTGTTAATGCTTGCTAAAGCCAATAAGTTTGATATTGAAGATGCAGCAGGTGACGATAATGATGATAATGCATCTCCATTGTCTGCTGAAGAACAAAAAGAGTGGGCAGCTATGAAACGTCGTTTCTCTTCCTCTACTACTGGTGAAGTATTAGAATATGAAGAAACTATGACTTGCTTCATTTATAATTGGAAAGAAAAACGCGTCTATGAATTGGAATACTACTTTGGCCCTAGAAAGACAATGCAACAGTTGTCTAAACAAGGTGCCAGTGTAGAATCCTTCATCAAAAGCTGTAAAGAAGCATATCGCTTCATTTCTACTAAAGATGATAAATAATCAAAAAAAGAGAGTTAGCAATTGCTAACTCTCTTTCTACTACGAGTTGTAATTCTCGTAGTAGAATTTTTTATACCGTTCGTAGTTGACCTTGTCTTGGTCAGCCAGTCCTTTCTTGTACCCTATACGATAGGATACGTACCCGATGATAATAAACATCGGAATGATGATCATAAGAAATAATACGGTTAAAAATGCAAATAGTGAAGTCATTTTATATTCTCCTTTTGAATAAACAATAAGGAATAGATAGTATAACTCTATCTATTCCTTATTATAATATATATTTAAGAGTACCAAATTTACTATCTCAATTTGCAGGTTTTATTAACGTTGTATTATTTGGATCTAATTTATTACATAATCTGAAAGTGTGGAATGCTCCGCTTGGGTCAGATAGTATTTGCATTGACCAATCTTGTGGACTACTTCCTTTATGACCTTCTTTTTGCTCATCAAATAACACTGGTCCTTTATTCCGTTTAATATCAGTTAATTCAAAAAATGGGCATAAACTGTAACTAGGTGCATCATTAGGTCGTCTGTCTGTAACGATACATGATTTATCATAGTTGAAACGCAAATCAAATGGGCGCTCGTTATACTTAGCTGATGATAATGCATATATATCAGGACCCATAAAAAAGTACCGTTGATTATCATCTGTTGAGTAATATTGATATGGTGTTTCTATAAATATATATAAATCTGTCGGCTCGTTATATAGTACCATACTGTATGTATATGATGATGAAAACGGAATATTGTTTTTATACCACCAAACGATATCCGTTTTTTCAGGTTCAAAAACAACACCATTACCAATAATAGTATGGTCTGGTGTAAAGTATGGTATAGCAAAAGTATAATTTCCAACTCGAGTGATGGGGAATTCATAACCTCCATATCTGCGATAATATTGGTATAGTTGATATGATATCCCTGGAAGATATTTGCCAGTAGTATCTGTACTAATGTTATAGAATCTTACTGCTTGTAGTTTCATAAGTTGTTCTATTTCAGGTATATAAACAGGGCTGGTATCAGATGTATTACTTGTGATATAGTACGTTTTTGTATCAAAATCGCCTGATATACTAGATGGCTTCATATGATCTAATAGATGTATATCAACTACATGTTTTTCATAACTATCCATGTATACCCCCTTATGATTAAAGAAATGATCCTTGGAATCAAAAGACTCCAAGGATCATAGTTAATTAGATTTCAGTAGTACCAGTAGTTTGATACCAGAAGTCGCCAACTTTTAATGTTTCGATAGCAGGTTGTTCAGCTTGTACTACGAATTTAGTTACGTCTTCAGCCATTGCAACTGGAAGACCGTCGTAGCAAAGAACGCCATCTTGTTCGGACAATTTGTCCAATACAGCTTTGTTAGCGTGAGTGTGGCTGTTAGTTACAGCAGCATCGATTGCGGAAACAGTGGATGTAGGTTTGTCTTTCAAGTTTTCCCAGGAAACAACTACGTCAAGAGATTCTTTTTCCGCGATTTTTTGCCAAGATGCTAAGTCAGTCAAGTCAGTAGCATTTGTCAAACGACGGTAAATAGCCCAACCAGATTCAACAGTAGGATCTTCGGATGCATCAGTAACCATTACCAATTCACCAGCGTAGATTTTGTTGATGTCAGCAGCTTTCATTGCAGTGATAGTTGCAAATTCAGTGTTGATAGCTAATACGGATGGGTTAATATTTTTGGAAGGAATGAAACCGTTTTCATCCAATACAGCAAAACCATTAGCTTGACCAGCTTTGGACAAACGTTCGCGTTCTTCTGCAGTCAAATGTTTAGAAGTATCAGCGATATGGTCTGCTACAGTTGTAGTGTCATCGATGAATACTTGAGAAGCAATAGTTTTAGGATAGAATGTATCATAACCACCAGTAGCATTCTTTTGCATCATCGTAATAAGATGTTTTGTTTCAGCCATTTATGGGCCTCCTTTATATAGTAAAACATTTCTATCGAAATTATATCGATGATTGAAATTTATAATTAACTATTTGTTATGAAATTCTCTTAGTCGCTCTTATTGAGCTGGAACTGTAATATCAATATCTTCGAAATGAGGTACGCCAGCTGGAAGTTCTTCATTATAATCCAAGAAGAGTACTTTGCGGCATGCACCAACTGTAGATACTTCGATATTAGAGTTGATTACTTCAATTAAAGATTCTGGCATAGCGGATTTATCACAACGAATGATAACATGTTTTAATTTTTGACATTCTGATACAATGTAACCCCTATCACCTAATCCTACATATTGTGTAACATTTGCCTTACCTGGGTTGAATAATTGAATTTCTCTGATTGTTGGCATAATGATCTCTAAATATCGTAATTCTGGACACTGAGATGCAATCTTATTGAGTGTATTTACTCCCACATATTTCAACCGCATTCGTTTAATATTATGCATGTAACCTATACTAAAAGGTACTATGTGATTATAATATGTAGAATATGGTTCTTTACATGAGAATGTGATATCGATGGAATCTAACCCACTATAATCGAACATATTTTGGAATTCGTAGTGTCGCATAGGACTACTATCGGTTTTACTGTTTGCAGTAATCAGACAATTGAACGTTTGTTTAAACTCACCTCTAAGTTTAGGCGTGTTGTTAAACATATATCCTGCATTAACAATATTACGAATATCCATTCTAGGTATTGTTGTTAAGGAAACACATTCTCTAAACATATTTGTACCATTTTTAATTTTACCGAATGTTGTATTGTTGAATGTTGCTTTCCTACATCCTTCAAACATATATTGAGAGTTATCTAAGTTTCCGAACTCAATATTATCGAATGTTGAACTACCACAAGAAGTAAACATAGCTGTTGCATTAATTAATGATGGGAAAGATAAATTATCTACATTATTAATTGTACCACAACCCTTACAAAATTCTGTACCATCAACCAATTCGTCAAATTTCTTACTTGGTAATTTAGTTAAGCTCGAACAGCCATTGAACATGGAACGTGCTGTTGTAACTTTATTAGTTTTCAATGGTGGAATTTCCCGTAAGTTACTAGATAATGCAAACATATAAGATGTATCAGTTAAATCACTAGTATCTAAGTTTACATCAATACTTGTCATTGTTTTATATGTACTTGGATATACATCTACCATACGATAGAAATCACTGTTCAACTTAGTCGTTGTTTTACCAGTAGTATTTGGGTCTTCTGTAGTATTATCGTCGTCATCGGTATTACCAGTATCAGGATTGATATGAGGGAACTCATAATCATCGTCCCAACCACCTGGATCCACTGTACCAGCACCATCAACCAATTCGGTAACTTTACCCCAAATAACATTCTTAGTCATAGTAGGGCGTTCTTTACTGATGATGAAATTGCTGTATACAAGAATACCATCTTGGTTGATATCGATACCTTCGAAGTCAGCCATAGATTCTTTCTTAATGGATAACCATACACGATTCAAACGAGATTTAGGAACATGCCAACTCAATTGAACGAAGTCTTGGTATAAGCGAATGGTTTCACTAATGATATCCCATTCTTCCCATTTACGTAAGTCCAATGGACCAGTAATATTATCTTCAAGAGCGGTTAAGATAACCAATTCACCAGTATCTGTTAGATATGGGATTTTATCACCTAAATGATAGACTTTAGATGGGTCATATTGGTTAAGAATATAACGGCCATCGCCCATTAACGCGGAGTTGATTAATTGGTCTTTACCTAAACGAGTACTGAACTGCTTAGCTAAGTCCATTACTAATGTATATTTTACCATTTACTGTCACCCCCAACAACACCAATTAAGATATCATGTACAGCTACAGTATGCGTTTCTTTATTGAAACTTTCTGGTAAGATAACCTTGAATTTATGCACACGGAGATAGAATTTATCATCCGCAGTCTTTTCAGGATAATCTGTATAATCAATCTTATAAGCCAATAAGTTAATTTGGTCAATTGGCTCATTAATCAAGAATGTTTTAGAGTATGTGCCACGAACAATGTCGAATTCAATTTCGACTTTAATATCAGATGCTGTCACAATAGCAGCCGATGTAGCACGTTCAAAATATTCGATACCCACATTAAAACGAATGGAAGAGATAGGGTCTTTTCCATGTGGAATGACAATTCCATTCGTCATCATATTATCAGAATCGATAACAGTACGCACTAGATTTTCATCGAGTGTCATTTTATATATTTTACCTAATGTATTATCGGACACCATACGTTCAGCAAATGCTTCAATATGGGCTTTTGTACGACCGATGTATTCACTAGAAATCATATACCCATCAGAGCCCATGATAGCAAATGTACCCGTTTCCTTTTGAGACATTAACTCTTCAGGAAAGGCATGATCTTTGTTACCAATACTCAATGGAGAAAAGCCAAGACCATATAGGTTTTTACCCATTTTTCTTGGTTTATTTGTATTTTCTCTAGGCAAGGTTATACCCTCCTTTATACTAAATTGATATACTTGGGTCTATATAATAACTTGTTCCAAGTGGTTAGAATAAGAAGATTAGGAATTCCTAATCTTCTTATCATATATAGTATTATTTTAATTGGAATACGAACAGTAAGTGTCTATGTTTTCCATTCTTAGTAAGGTCTCTATAGTTATAATCAAGAATAATATTACCACTAGCATTTTTATCCCCAGTCAATTGAGATGCTAAATAACCACTTAATCGTTCACCTGTCGCTAAATCGTATATAATATATTCCATATCTTGTTTACATGTTTTAGATACAGCTAGTCGAGTATTGCTTAAAAATGAATGTTCATATGTGGATGAACCGACAGCTGTAAATACAGGTCCAACACTACCTATGTCGTTATACACAGTTCGGTCTACACGATTATAATTCCAATACGTTTCAATCAATGAATAATCGGTATTGAGTGTACCATCTGGATTTAAGATTAAGTTATATTGACTATTGATCGCTGATGGTGTATCAATAAATCTATCAGCTGTTACTTTAATAGTAATTGGTCGTTCCAAATCGATATTTGGTGGAATGATATTACTCTTAATATATGTAACACGGCTCTCTTTATTCGTTTTAATTTGAGAGATGTCATCCGTATTAGGACGAACCATACCTATGATACCTTGGTTATTCTTGATTCGATTAGTATAGATGTAATGTAAGAATTCTGGAGTTAATCCGTATACCCCAAGAGAGACAGATTTTATTGGTGTAGTCATGTCATCATTATAGTAGATCGTATACTTGAATCTATGCTCTACATGATTTTCATATAACTCAGCTAATGAAATTGATGGTTGATATAATACAAATCGATCGGTTGCTGGGTCATATCGTTTAATAGTCATACTACCATTATAGACGACATTATCACCACCAACTTTATCACTCCTACCCATATTTTCACCAAAATAACCCATACGATATTTATCGAAGGTAGGTAACTTAGCGTCAATATCAGACGTATCAATCGTCACGTTTAATGTGCTATTCGATAAATCTTTTTCACGGAATACAACGAGTAAATCGGTATTCGTCGTTAACTCATCAACATTAGTTTCATATTCAGTCATTGGTGTATTAGCCCGTGTATGCCAAGCCTTGATTTGATCACGCATACTGATATTTAGCGTGAAGTTATCAGGTCCTGATAAATTAACTCCGTTGGTATTCGTGAATGGGATTCGTTTACCACTATATAAATCATATACATCACATCGATAACTAATCAACGGGTTCTTACGTTTATACGTAATAGCCCCTGTTGATGTTTTGGATAAGTGATGGCCATCTAATGTAATAGTAACATATTGGCCACCATCTTCTACTTTTTCATTATTAATAAACAAATCAAAGTAGTTAACCGCTTGGATAATCTGCCCATTGTTATCAACGAATATAGCATACACAACCGGCATGGTATCCATTGGTGGATAGAAATAATAGCTATACTCCGTATTCGGTTCCACTGTAACGATTTGATCATCTGTGACTACAGGTAATTTCTCTTTAGGAATGACTGTAGTATAACTAGTATGATATTTTGGGAATGTATCTCCAGCAATAGAGAATCTACCATCGGTGTACTGTAATACATATTGTAGATCCGATGATCTTGGAATCATCGTTTCACCCATAAATTGAATCAGTGTGTCTGATTTATCTTTATTATAAAAGGTAAAATTATAACCAGTCACCATCTTACCAAATTTCTTTTTATACCGTCTAATAGCTCTAGGTAACATACCTGGAAATTTTGCTGTCGTTCTACTGTTACTCATGCCAAGATATTGACGATATACTGTGTAATCGGTAGTATCTTGTATGCCGTCAGTTAATGATACCATATTTTCTTTACTAAGTTTATTTGGTTCATAGACTACATCCATTCCAGATAAGTCAACATGATAGGTACGATATGGTAGACGTTTCATAAATCTGCCACGTATCTTTTTATCAGTAAATAGGGTACCAATTGGAGATAGAGTATCATAAATATGCTTGAATTTCACAGGATCCAATAATGTTAATATTGTATCTGGAACATACGGAGCTAACGATTCTCCAAATTTAGCAAAATGAATAACAGATGCATCATTAATCGTTGGGTCATTACATTGTGATTTAATATATGAAATCGCCGATTCCCCATTATCAAAATGATCACCTGTTGGATACGAAGCTTCTAGTATCTGCTTCATCTCTGTATTATCAAACTCAATAACCTCATCAGTAAGAGTATGAATTTTCATGTGTTAATCACCTCATTTATGAATGTGCTATACAAGTCTATCAATACTAGTTTGTCAAAAAAAAAAGAGTATATATGCCTTACACATATATACTCTTTCTCTTAGTGTCTATGAATATGACGTAGACACATTACACAAAATACAATTGAACAGAGTGATAGAGTTATGCTAAATGAGCAAATTGATATATGTAGTGTATCCATAATCCATCACCCTCCTTTACTAGACTAATAGACCATTTAATGCATGTACTTCAATATGATCATTGTTACGAATAATATCTCGTATCAAACGATATGTTATTACATAGTCCACTCGTTTTTCAACTAGGTGAAGAGTACTACAATCAATTCGTATATTTTCCAATTCTCTAATAAAAATATCTAATACTCTATATATTCTTGAGTCTGGAGTGATAGCTCTATAATAATTAGGTGCTTGGATCACTATGGTACATCGATCCATGATTCGATCGGAATCGATGATGGACACACTAAAATCGTTATATAGTATATCATACTGAATCCAATCGAATTCCATATTTTCTATAATTTCCGATTCTTTAGCTATCCCTAATGAACGTATAATCTGGTCTAGTCGAATAGCTGTGTTACATAAGTAGGTTGTTCGCATATATTCATAGTATCTCCTTATTAAAAAAAGAGGATAGCACTATGCTATCCTCTTATGACTGTTATCGAGTCATTCGTATACGATCTGTTCGCGGATGTTCATACATCGCCAAGAATATGTTTTGTACCAAAGTCTTTATACGGTCGATAACTGCGATATCTGGATCATTATTGATTCGAACTTTATCTAGCTGAATACTTCGAGTATATTCAATGATAGCGTTGTCAAATCGAGATCCGTCCATATCATCACCAATATCAATATACGTATGTGCTTCGATAAGGTGATGATCTCTAACATCATGGAAATATAATCGTATTCCCTCGATGCTAGTATGTTTTACAATAGTAATATCCCAACTAGATGTTCCTACATGGGCTTCTATAGGTACTAACCACTCACATTGTACGGAATTGTCATCCTTTTGGTTGCACGAATACATTAATCGTACATGGGCACGTTCATCAATTTCAAGATAATTGATTAGATCTCGAAGATCAACTGCTATTTGACCTATACTCAATGTTTATTCACCTTCATTCAGAATCACTTCATCATAATCTGTGATGATAAAATCAGATACCTTATATTCATCTAAACTAACCATGTTGAGTCTACGTGTAATCATTCGTTGAATAAAGCCAACGACAGCATTCATATGACTTTCTTTTGTAGTTGTCATACGTACACAGAATGTAACAGAACCGTTCAAATCAGGAATTAGCTCAGTTTGTAACTGAGAGTGCACTAAGGACATTGGATCGTCTTTATCTACTAATACTTGCTGTAGATCCCCATGACCAATCATGTTATACACTTCTTTTACTACACCAATACTAGTGTCATCTGATTTGTCGATTTTGAACATTACTACTTCTTGTACTTGTTTCATGATATTTGCTCCCTTAATAAATAAAAATTATATCATACCTAATTGTAAACTCAATTATTATAGGTTATATGGATACCCATATCTATAGTTAGTCAGCTTCTACAATGAACATGATCATACCTACTACTTTACCATCAGCCACTACATCATAGAATCTAGGTTCTACTTTAGTAGGAATGATAGCATTTGGATTAGCATGTAATAGTTTCACTTTATATGTATTACTACTATCAGTAAGCAATAATTCATATGGTGTCGTGAAATGTTTATTGGTTTCTTTTGATGGATATAAGACAACACCCAAGTCGTTATCTTCCATATCAATCAATGTACAAACGAAATTATCATTTGTAAAGATGACAGGCTCAAAGATACATTTAGCGGAAATCACAGCTCCCTCAGTGGTATCAGTTAAAAACTGTGTTACACCTGGAAGATGAATGATCCGATCAATATCACTATCGAATGTGGTAAACGTATACCCTTTATCAGCAGTGACTAAATGTAATGAACCCTGTTCGGTATCCAATTCAGATACATTCATATCTTTAGTTGGAATATTGAATGGTACCACTCGATTTTTAAATGGTACGTTTTCAATATATACGGAACGTGTCGAATCGACTTTAGCCTGAGCGATGATATGATAGGCTCTAAGAACAGCATATTCATATTCCTTTCTAAGGGCTCTTGCTAAATCGAATAGAATTGGTTCGATTCCCAATTTAAAGGTTTTAGTCAACACGTAATCGCGACTAGCCAATGTAAATAGTTTAGAACGACTTACTTTGAATTCTCCTACAGGAATTGTTGGAGGTAATTCAGATGGCAGTCCTAATTGGAATCGAGCGAAATCTCTATATAGTTGAGAAAATGTAATTGGGTTTGTTTTTCTAGGCATATAGCGATTCTCCTTTCTTGGTTATAATAAGTTACACTAATGTCCGATGGATCTTGGATCGATAAAAAATATACGTAGATAACGGATTGGTTATCTACGTATATGGGTTGATATACTTTATTTTTATTTGGAGGACGTATATCATAAACATGAGCCAAAAATGATAGCTCCGTCATCATGGAAAACATGACATAATGGCAAGAAATGTTATTCCCTAATAATTTGTTATAAAATCCTCCTACTCCTTTCTATACTTCCCAAAATCTATCAGTATCATAATATATGTTTTAATACGACGTAAGAAAATCCGATACAGGACATCACCTGTATCGGATTTAAAGTATTACCAACGAGTCATCATATAGATTGTTTGCACGGCTTCATTAGAAGTTTTTCTAGTATTGTTACCATTGACTGATAAAATATTAGATATAGCTTTCATTTTCTCTTCGGCTTCTAAATTAGCTTCTTGTGAAAATACTGATTTAACGGTAACTTGGTCCCCGTCATAGTCCCCATCCAATGCTTGTAAATACACATTAGACATTTGGAGAACTTCTACGAAATTAATAGCCACTTTAGATTTATCCATATCTAGGTCAACCAGTGGATAATACTTATACTCTTTACCATTCACAATTAGGTGTGTAGTAGTAATCGTAGAAGCCACATGAACTCGATTAGGGAAAATACTTAAGTGCCCTATAATAGGATATCGTGTGATATAGACGTGTTTGTCTTTTAAAATATCCTCAGCAGCCACATAGAATAAATCAGTATACGTCATAACACGTTCATGACTTTCCAATGTTTTTGGATCCGTAATCTGAATCATCGCTGGCATAGAGGAGCCATCTTCAAATTCAATCATGATAGGATCAAACCGACTTGTATAGTTAAAGATAAACGTGGTCATCAGTTTATTGATTTTTTCATCATTGAATTGTGTCGTTGGTTCCTTGGCTTTAATATATCTAAGTTTACCTTTACTATCTCGAACCGCTTTCTTTAAACCCAATGCATCTACATGATTCACTAGAAAATTTTGTACCCATCCTACAAAGAATGGGGCAAAGGTAGAAATACAATGAGACAGTGGTAAGGCACAATGGTAGAAATCAACAGGCATCTCAGAGGCTTTATTGGTTGTATATTGAGGTGCCGAGATCACTAACCGAGAACAATAATCATCAGATTTACCTAATACAGCTTGTCGAATTAACCCATGTTTCTTTTCGATACGAGCTTTAAAGTAATCGTACACTACCACGATTTGTCTTTGAATCTCTAATCGAGTTCCGTGTAAGGTAATGGCAAAGTTACCTTGTGTTAACATAGAAGCTAATCGAATGAGCTTTTGGTATGGACCATTGATCTCATGCACAGATGGTTTCTTAGAATCTGTATTCTGTAAATTAATATCTCTATAAAATGCTGGGCAAACAATTTGTTTGCTCATAAACACCTCATCGCGAGTGAAGTGTTTAAATAAAGCGATTTTCTCGCTACGAATCTTCGAATCATTTTCTTTGAATTTGATTCGATTCCAATTCTTATATAAGAATTCGATACCCGTATCACCGTTTTCAGGGTCTTCTACTAAATACCCATCTTTGTCGATAGAATAATAGAGCATACCTGAAATCAATTGATCGAGTTTAGTAAAAATACGTTTAAGAGTCTTATAGGCAAGTGGTTGTAGAAAGTGTCCGTTCAAATCAATATAGGCGAACGTAACTTTACGCTTGCTAGGACTCGTCCCAAAAATTTCAGTAGATAACAACCCATCGGGAGAAGGAACATACCCACGTTCCAATAGAATTGGATTGGTGATTTGTTGAAGGTTGTTAACTTGGACAAACTTATCTACGTTCATTAATACGATTTTCAAAGGATCACCTCTAAATATCTTTAATACTTACAATAATTGTCCCTTCGTCATCCTCATGAACAGTGGAATCGAAGTGTTTGTATAAATAACAAGTTTGGAAATTCTCTTCAATTTCTTGACGAATATCCATATCTACATCAGCGTTTAATGTGATGTATACATCCAATCGACGACGCGTTGGGATACAGTATACATCGTCCACATATTCAATGATATCATTGTTTTCGATAATATTATAAAAGTACACAAACTTTTGATAGTGGTTTTCTAACAGTTCCTCAAAAATAGAACAATCAGCAATCGTATGATCAGTCAATCGATTGAATACCACAATTCGGTCTTTCACCATAATTATACTTAGACCTCCGTATGTGATTGGTTTGTTTTTTAATAGTTTACCGTCCAAAGTGATGAATCATATACGGATAGAATAATTAACGGGTCTTCATTTCTCGTTCCCGTTTACGATCGAGTTCTTTTTGGCGTTTTTCATCTTCTTTTTGTTCTCTAAGTTTCCGATCAACGCGTATATCTCGACGAAGACGGAGCTCTTTTAATGACATGGATTCAAGTGCAGTGATGTCACCATATTCACCTTTAAAGAGCTCAGCCGTTTCATCAATCAATTCATAGAACCGTTTTATCCGATCTGAGTATTCAATCTCTGTTGGACTCTCAGAAAAACAATGCGGTCTAAGTCCATATTGTATTCACCATAATCGTGTTTACATGTAGGACATACGACATGAGAGAAGCCAAAGCTAATGCTATAGCGTCCATTCAAACGATCGAGGTAGCTAAGTATTAATCGGTTTTGGTATTCGTTCATACTATTAAGCGTTTGAACGATTTTATTTAAGTCTGTGATTTCATAGTATTCATATTCATCACTATCTTCAGAGTCATAGTCTGGCACATAAATAGCTTGTACACTGTGAGCTATAACGATAGATGCTTGGTTTTCTTCTGTCAATAAAGATGGATCAAGTTTATTATACAACCGTTCAATCGTATCTTTAGCAGTCAAGAAGCCAAAGTCGATGATAATACCAGAGTCATCATCAAATGCCAAACGATATGTTTGGTGAATTGGTGCTTTTGCATGCACTTCTTTCGCCTTATCGAGAATCGCAGCACTATTGATGATTTCAGACATGATTTGACTTTGTTCTTCAGTCACTAAATCCGTACGAATCAATTGTTTGTTTTTATACTTGATTTCAAAATCAGCCACTTTATTCTTTACACAAGAATCTGTTTTACATGTGAATGTAATAGCATCTTCTTCTGGATAGGAAGAGCATAGTAACCCATAAATGAAGTTATTGTAGTCACTAAATGCTGTATTAGCCAAGAAGTCATCAAATGTATCAAAGTCACCAATGGATACTTGTTTCAATTTATCATAAATCAAGGACCATTTTTCCAATACAGAGTTAGCTGTATCAGTACCAGGGGCTTGTGTCAATTTGATAGCTTCAATCGCAGAGATGTTACCCATACGACAGGTATAACCGGAAGCCAATGCAATCACTGGAGATAGAGATTTATCAAAGGATTTCTTAATCACTTTGAAATCATCTTCTGCACTTAATTTCTTTTTGATTTTCAATGTTTGAAGTTTCTTTTCAGATACTTCTACCAATTTAATACGTTTCGCTTTTTCGATACGTTTTTGTTCTTCTTCAGTAAAGATGATGTCACCCATACCAGATTTGTCAATGATAACGGTAACTTCTTCAGGAGTTGCCATTTTATCACTAGCGACAGCAGGGATTTCTTTACCACCTTTAGTAATTTCCATGAATTTTTCATGTTCAGCTTTAATCTGCTCATCTAATTCAGTTAATGTATTTTGAACACCCTCAACACGGTCTTTGTTAGCCATAGGACCAATTTTATACGCCGTATCTTCTTTAGGTTTTGGTGTATCAATAATCATACCAGGACCTTCATAGTCATCGGTTGTCGCATCTACTGCTGTGTCAAATTCATCATCACTAATGATCAATCCGTCAGTATCAATAGATGTGCCTTCATGCATAGGAGCATTCATAACACTTGCTGGAATTTCAGGATCAGTCAATGGTGTTGCCTGGTTCTTCAATTCATCAAAGTTTAGAGTGTTTTCTTCGCTCATGATTTCCTCCAAAGAAAAAAAATAATTACATCCCTCGTGGGACATTAATCAATTTAGGTTTTTCAACCTTGAGTCGTGTGTTAATAATTTCTCCACCGTCTTGTAGCATGGCAATGGATATTTTCTTTAAATCCCCAGCAACGGAGATATCAATAAATAATACATAACCAGAGGCAATACGAACAGTAGAAATACTAATATCCTGTATTGGAACATGCTCTATATACGTATCACACTGTTGTTGAATTGTATTCTTCAAATCACCTGCTGATAATACATCTAAATCAGCAAATCGATAGGAAGAAATATCAATCCCCATATCAGGAATTGTAGGATATGTTCCTTTACGCATAAACAAAAGTCGCTGAATCAACCGTGCATATGCATCAGCACCCCTCAGGACTTTTTGGTTATGGAAATCATCCAATGAGAAATCTAATTCAGCAATTTCTGTTGCCATATTTCCACCACCTTTACAATAATGTATCTAGGGATACGTTTTTAAGATAGTTAGCGTTTTTCGCATGTAATATATACAGTATTATTATTACTATTATGGATAATCGAAGTAATAATATATCCATGTTCTATAATCATATTGAGTTCCTTTGTATTAGCACTCGGCAGATTGATAGTGATACTAGTTCCAGATGGGATATCTTGGTTCAACTGTACTTGGGCATACTCGTGCATTCGTATACCTGTCTTATATCCATCATA